>ENA-UOUE01000546-UOUE01000546.1-compost-metagenome-genome-assembly--contig:-NODE-546-length-29811-cov-16.503128_pt1 | contig 29811 bp, 21 predicted proteins | sample MGYA00238146_ERZ747223 | MGnify/ENA primary metagenome ERZ747223 (study PRJEB28781, sample SAMN06268865) | compost metagenome | isolation source: single cell | place: USA: California, Emeryville, Joint...
TGTTTATTTGAACAGTTAGCGACTTGTTAGCGTCTCGTGCCGCTGCTAACTCACGTTCAAAATCAGTCATATTCGCAGCGTTTTGTGTGCTCAACGCCTCTCTCTCCTTCAGTGATTTGTCCAATGTTTCGTTCTGCGATCGCAGCATTCTCAGCTCGGAGTTAAGCTTATCGATAGTCTCCAAAGACTGCTCCGTTCGAGTCGCTTCTTCAGAGATTTCTCGATCTTTTTCTGAAAGACTCGCCATTAGTTTTTCAATCTCCGCTTTCAGATCATGAATTCGATTTTGATTTTCTTGGTTCAATTGAATTGCATCATTCTGCACCCTTGCTAGCTTGACTTTCTCCTCTTGAATGTCAGATTCCGCTTGAGATAGCTTCTGCTGGAGCGCGTTTCTTTCAGTAGTGATACTCTTTATCGTATTTTGCAGCCCTTTGATCTCTTCAGCGCGTTCTTTTAGAGAAACCTCTTTGCTAGTGAGTTCTTGCTCTCTTCGTTGGTTTTCTTCAAGCGCCTGTTTCAATTGGCTTCTCACGTCATTCAAGTCTCTGGGTAACTGATTCGCCAAATTATTCGCGTTTCTGAGGTTGCTTTCGACTTTTTCTTTCTCCTGATGCAAACCCTCTAGCCGCCTCTCAATAAGCTTCTTATTCGATTCGGTGTCATTCAAACTTTCCTTCATATTATTTTCTAATTCAGCTGTCATCCGAACCAGATTCTGGTTCTCTGCCTCCATTTTCATATTCTCGTTCATTAGATTCGAGTTTTCCAACTCAAGCTCTTCGATCCGCGCCTTCAACTTTAGAACTATCGACTCCTTCTCTTGAAGAAGCGAGGTGTGAGCGCTCAGTTTTGCCTTTAAGTCGTTTCGGTCTTGTTCGACGAGCTTCATGCTATTTGATAAATTCTCTATGCTTTCTTTATTAGAAGTCTCAGTGAGCTTCTTCTCATTCTCTAAGAGTTTTATTTTGCTTTCAAGTTCTTCGATCTTAGCCCTTTTAGAAGAAAGTTCAGCTTGAGTGTTTAGTAGCTGTTGGCTCGCTGAGTTATTCAGCAATTGCTCATGATTTAGTTTCTCGTTGAGAGTGTTGATTGAGTGCTTTAGGCCGATGATATCGCTCTCTTTCACTCTTAAATTATGCCTTAGTTCATTCAGACTACACAAAGAAATATTAAAGCACATATTGGAGGTTAAATTGTATTACTCAGATTCTTTTTGGTTCAGCATCTTCATGATATTCGCCTGTGAGTCAGCGACTTCATGCTGCTTTTCTTCATAGCTTTTAATCAGAGTCTGCGATAGCTCATTTCTTTCCTTTTCGAGCCGAGCAACAGCGGCTTTCGAATGTTCAAGCTCCTCAGACAGCTGGTTGTATTGGGTTTGCAATCTCCTTAGCTTTTCATCTAATTCCTGGAGAAATAAACCTTAAATCAGCAAAAAAATTACGGAAATAAATGGATAACCTTATTTGATGCTTTTAGATTCGCCTCAGAACCTTCAGCGTATTTCCTTTGAGAATTCAATTGATTTTGAGTGGATTCTAGCACTTTTATGAGGTCTTTATTTTCTTCCTCTTTTTTCTTGAGCTGCTGCTCTAGCTGGCGAAGCTCGACTTCATTGCCTTGGTTTTGGGTAGTTTTTTGAGAAAGAAGAGTCGCGTTTTGAGCCTCCTTCTGGATTTTGAATTCCAATTTAGAGTTTTCTGCCTTCTGAGTTTCAAGCTCTCGTTCCAAATCGTTTATTTGAGAAAGCAATTGATCTTTTTCTCGCAAATAAGCTTGCTCGTTTGCATCTTGGAGGACTTGTTTGGACTTTAGCACATCGAGTTCGCCTTTGACTCGCATGAGCTCCAGCTCATTCTGCTTTAATTTTAGAGAAATCAGATCCTTTTCGTTGCATAACTTTTCGAATTCTTGTTTGTTTTCAGTCTCTTTGGCCTTCAAAATCGATGCACTGTGGTGGCTTGACAGCGGCAAATCTTTCTCATAGACTCTTCTCGCTGACCCCATTAACTCTTTGGAAATCTCTTTAATGATGTAGAGCGACGTGTTCCCACCCGTTGGCTTCACAGCAATTCCAGCTTCCTCAGCGAGCTCAGCCAACGCTTTTGTTACTTCATAGAGAGTGTCCTCCAACTCCTTCTTAACGGCTTCAATTTCAGAGAACTTGTCGATCTGAACGTTCAAATCAGCAGCGATATCATCAATGGACTTGTTTATTCTTTTTTTCTGTTATGACAATACATAAGCGATTATTCCCTATGGATAGCACTCAAATAATTACATCGCTTTCTTTTTCAATCAATTTCCTGTTCAGCATATCAATCTCGCTTTCTTTCAATTGTAGCTGAATTTTCAAAGTGTTTATTTCTGAAATCAGGCTAATGCTTTCACTTCTGCTCTCCCCGCTCCTATTTCTAACAACATAAATAAATATACGACGTAATCAAATAATTTTGATAGTTACCTGAAGGTAGCAGTTTTACTCGGCGAGTTTAGTGATAGTTCTCGCATGATATTAGCAAACGCTTTCTCTTTTTCCCGAAACGCTGCGTTGAGTTCAATGACCTTGTTTTTAATCGTAGCTAGCTTGGTCGATGTGTTCTGTTGGGAGTATAAATGCCAGTCGATCTGGAGCACATCAAATATCTCGTCAATTTTCTCAAGCATCGGCGATTCGTTGTTCGCTTCCTGCGTTTCAAGCTCTCTGATTTTGCCATTAAGCTGTTGAATTTTATTTTTGTGTATCGCGATCTCTCCTTGGGATTTCGCTTCAATGCTCTTGTTCAGCTCCTGCAATGAACGTATTTGACTGTTTAACTCCTCGTTATTTGTAATAAGCTCAACGACTTTATTTTCAAGCGTCCCGAACTCCTTCTCAACACTCTTATCTAATCAGAGCTGTGACACTACCTAATAAAGGAAAAGAGATACCTCGGACCCTTTCTTTGCTATCACTACGTTGGCCCAAGTTATGCCCTTGCGCTGCTAGCCCAACGATGAGATATGTCATGGCTTTATAAATAATAAATACATTTAAGCTTCTGAATAGTGAGCAGTTTCTCTTCGTTGATACTGTCAATTTTCTCGTTTACACTTCTCTTTTGCTCGAGAGAAAGATTCTTCATATTCACTCTCACATCCATCAGTTTTTCTCGAGCTCTTTCAAGTTCAACGATTTGCTCGATAATCTCCTCGATGGATTCAATTCTTCTTTGCTTAGCGTCTTTTTTCGCCTAATATCGTAAAGACGTAAGCAAAATAATCTCATGTAATTTCCTTACCTTTTCGCTAATGCTATTATTCGGCTTGCTCAGCATTTTGTCAAGCTCTCTTTGAGTATACAAAGGAATTTTCACCTTCGAAGCTACTCTCTCGAAAGCTTCATAGAGATCTTCCAACTCTTCTTCCCTAACCTTCAAACGGAACTCGATTTGTAGCATCTTCGCTTGAATTTCTTTTTCTCTTGCTCTCACGAATTCCTCTATTTGCGCTGCACTTTTTCCTTTCAGCGAACCCACTGGACTTGAATCTCTCGATCTCTCGCGCCCATTGAGGAGATCGTACAGCTGCTTCAGGTTATTCTTTCTTTCTTCGCCTTTCTGCTGTTCGCGCTTAAGCAGCTTCGATAACTTGACCTTATCCTGTGTTAAACTCTCGTTCTGCTCCTGTAAATCTTTAAGCTTTGTCACGTAATTTCCCTGAGAGACAAACTTTGCTCTCAACAGGTTATTCTCTTGAGATAATTTTGTGTTTTCGTCTTTGAGTTTATCATATCTTGTCTTTAACGAAGAGAAATCAAGCCGAAGCGAACGGAAATCGTTTTTGATTTTTAAAACCGCGCTCTCGTTATCATCGCCTTCGAGGTCTTCTAATATATTATCTGCTGTGCTTTTAACCGAAGAATGTTTCTGCACACTCGTGTTCAGCAGCCCAGAAGAGTTTTTCTTCGTAGAATTTTCTTTCTCGATACTTCGTCGCTCAAAACCATCAATCAAGTTCTTCAGTCTCGACTTGCTTCCGGAGTTTCTCACAGGAGTCATCTACAGGGCAGTTTGGGTAAAGTTCAACTAAACCTATTGGTTATTTCGTTACCATAATCGTCGATTTCGTATCAGGACTGTCCTCTGTGAGTTTGCCGCTCCCACCGCTTCTTTTCCCAGGTCCGACGCTCGATGCTCTCATTTGAGCGCTTTCTTTGGACTGGGTGTCGCTTGAGCTGTGTGATATGTTAAGGTTCCTGATATCGTCCTACAAAAGGGATAAATTTCTAAAGTATCATATTTTAATAATACAAGAGCTTCGAGGTGTCTTTCAAGCGCCGTTCGATTAACATCGTAAAGCTTCACTGCCGATTCCATTTCAGGCGTTTTTTTCAATGGGAATCGAACGATTTTATTCGAGGAGTTGATTAAATTTTTGATCAGCCCTTTGACATGTCCCAACCTTTGATTAATAAGAGCAACTGCTTGGTCGTTCTCTTGCTTGAGATTTTTATTTATTTCTGACAAATGCTTGATGATTTCATCCTTTTCGTTATTTTCATCCACGAAGAGCCTTTCCGAGGCCTGGACCGAGTTTTTGTGATGGCTATAGCTAATTCCGTGATCCCTCGCGACACTTTGCGGTGACAGGTTTCGTTTTTTCTGTTCTTCTCTCACCGGGGATAGCCGACCTTTCTTTTCTTTAAATGGACTCATTTTATCGATATACGGTATAAGCTTCTGCGATAAGTGTGTCTTGCTATTATTTTTAAAAAATTAAGATAATCAGCGTCATTTTCAAGCAGCTTGGAGTACTTTGGGCTTCGAGTTTTCGAGTTGCCTCTGCCTCGACCTTCCTCTTGAGTCTCGTTGTTCTTCTTTTCATTTAACAGAGCCTCCTTCCTTTATTTTTTTAAAAAAAGATTATATGCTTCCATATAGAGAGAATCTTACTTCGCGTCCGCTACGCATTGCTGAAACTCTTGTAACGACTGTTGGAGATGATCGAAGTGGAAATTCGAGTCTTTTATCAGATTTTTCGCTTTGAGTTGGAAACTTTCTGCTTCTTCCACCATGCCTTCAAGGATTTTGTTTCTCCTATGTTCCATCGCCGCACAATCATTTGTTAGTTGCTCCAATTGAGTAAAATTCCTGCGCGATTGAATAGGAATGCCGAGTTTGCCACTCTTTATTTCACGGTTAATCGCGGCAACCTGATTCTTCAGCTATAGAAATCATTGAATCAGCCCAAAACAATTAACGGCAGACAATTACTTGTTCAAATGAATCTTGAAACTGCTTGCTCTCTTTATTATGACCCTGCAAAAAATTGTCGCTCTCTGAAAGATGCTCCGAAATCCTTTTTTTCAGCGATTCAACAGAGAAACCTGCATTGTTTATCGCGAAGTTAAAGCTCTCTACAAACTGCTCGGCTTTCTTAATCGAAACTCCAGACCCATAAGCGCTGCTACTCCCTGATAGTATTGCGATAGATTTACTCCGTGAGGAATTATTATAAGCTCATGATATACCTTCTAAATCGGTCAGTTTCTCAATAACTCTACTGAGCTCAAAGGAAGAATTCCCAAATATTTGCTTGACTCGTGGTAAAACATTTCCATACCTTAGAGAGAATAGCATTGTTAGTAATTTCTCAACAAGACGGTTTAATACATATCGCAGTGAGCCAATGTCTCTTGCAGCAAACTGTCAAAGTGAGCATGGATGTACTCTCGAAGTTTCTGATGTATTCGATAGTCTGAACGGTTCGAATTGCACTCTAAGGTCGGCCGCATATGTAGTAATTCGAGTCTTAATTGGCTTATATCGTTGAAAAATTTCTCTTTGAGCGCGGATAATTCGCTGATTTCCTCTTCAAATCCGAATTTATCCGCTCCACTTCGGAAGCTTCCTCGAGAATCGTTAAAACCGAAGCTGCCTGACATTTGCTTCTCCTTTAATGACTTCTTGAGGTAACCTGCGTGGATCGTTACTATGAAAAAGTTGAATTGTGTGCGGTTACCATAATATCTGTTTTCAAGCTCTCGGAATTCGGAGTTGAGGTTCTCAAGCAGTGTTTGCGTGACTAAATAACGTGAGAAGAGCTTCAGAGTAAGTTTCTGTTACCAAGAATTTTTTGAGATTGTTCAGCAGCTTTCTTCATCAATCTCTTAATGTTGGCTTATTTGAAAATTTCATTCGGTTGCTAAGAATAAATTTAACTTTTCGATAAAGACATGAAGGAGAATTTTAGTCCCATTGTATGAGATCGGATAATGAAATATTGAAAACGGGCGCTGGTAGCATTGAGAATTTTCATTCGCTTTCAATCATATTATCCAGCAAATTTCAATAAAGCATGATGCAGATGCATTCACCCTCGAAAGGAAACTCATTCTACTAAGAATTTGAAATCCTAATGGTTTCAGTAATTCAAAACATTCCCTATCGTTAGTAAACTAACAATGTAATAACTCCCCCACGTACATTTAAGAGTCAGATCTCTTATGAGCAATTTATACGAAATATAAATTCTAGTGGATGAATCATTTATCCCGAAGATGATTCAAGTAGTTTCTGAGGGTTCCCAGAACAACTTTTCATCTTTGGTGGCCATACGTTACAAAGATATAAGTATTTTCAATTAATTTGCCCGTTTAGATCATTAATGAAAAGTCAAATCAGAATAATCTTCTCTTTGGTGAGGCCATGATTTAATGCAAATTCGGGAACATCTTTGTTGAATTGAGGAGGTCCACAGACATAGATCCTCTCAGTTGGACCCTCATTCAACACCTTTTCCACGAACTGCTCGCTACAGCGGTCATTCAACCGCTCAACGTCAAAACACTGGTCTCCATTGCTAAACCTCAAAAAGGCTTTGAACATCGGCAGCTTATTCTGTCTGCAAATAACGCTGAGGTGCTTTATCAGCTCAAAGCCTACACAGTCTTTTATTTCAGTGAAATATCCATAGATTTCCACCAAAAATCCATCGGAGAAAACCTGATCGAAATCCTCATTATACACATTTATCTTCTTTGCAGCCTCTAACCCTGCTTTTTGCTTGACCACCGTATATATGATCTTTCTGTAGATGAAGAAGACGAAATCGAGAATTGGAAGGACTCCTGTGCCCGCGACAAAGAAAATGTGTCTCCCCGACGAATTAGCCTTTAACTGTAGCCCTCTCCCCTATGAGATGAAGTCAATTAACAAAAAACAGCCGACATTCAAAGACGAATACATGAGGTCCTGAGATGATGAACTCGTTATCTCCTATAGGCGCAGAGTGAAGGAAAGAAGAAAACGTTTTGTCGCCATCATATCGTTTAATCACGAAAGGCAAGTAATTGATGGAAGTTGGTGCCACTAGCTTCCCCGTGATGCTTCTTTCTTCATCTTCTTCGACAAGATTAGTGTAAACTTTGTAAAGCTCATCTGCAAGTTTCAGATATTCCTTGGTTTGACTTAGAATGACTGTATATAGTCTAACCTTCTCATTTCGCTTATGAGTAATCTTGAACACGATTGATTATGGTGTCATTTTTTCTTTTTATATTTACCTTAAAGTGGCGTCCCAGCAACTCTACACTAGGAGGTTCCAAGCTTATAGAAAGAGCTTCTGCCGTAAACTCGAGTCTTGCTAGCAAACCTGTAATGTTTTCTCTCGATTGCAACTTCCAGGTTCCTGATTGCTTTTGAAGCAGGGGAGCTGATTTCAAAGTCATCTCTAGACCACTGAGCATTCTATAACAACACGCATGTTTAACTCAGACTGTAGGATATATAGAAATTAATACTCCTCTTGAGGGCCAAGGAACGTCGCATTCTCAATCTTTCCGATATATGACTTTGCGAGAATATCAAAAGCCCGCTTTGAGTGCTTATGCGCGGTGTTTGGAAGGCTTTCTAATGGGTAGGCGCCATGCAGGAACCTTCCAACTTCTCTGCCTCGAACAGCCTCAATGATGAAATTGCCGCCAGGGTGGAAGAATCCTTCGAGATCATAGACTTTACTATCCAAGATCACCCATCTCAATCGAGGAAGTTCAGCGAAAATCTCTTCGTTTGAACGACCTTCCATGAGCATCTGTAGTAATTTGTTATGGTCTTCGTTTTTATGGCTTTTTTCGAACCGGTCTTTGTTCAATACAGTGAATCCTTTAGCCTTGTATTGGTTGAAGAGATTGTATTCAAAAGCAATGCGAATTGAAATTAAAATGATTTGGGAGGAAGCAAATCCAGTTCTGAAGTCGAGAAAATATTAGCTGTTTAACAATAAGGCTAATAATTAGGTTGTTACATCCACCAAGTAGTAGAAAAATGGAAAATCACGGCACAGATCGAGATGGTCTTGGCCCAAACGTATAATGCATAACCCAAAATCTAAATTTCGTTTGTTTATTTAGTGAAAAAAAGCAGAAGATTCAAGTACCAAATGTCCTTTTCTACCAAGCCGGTACTTATGAATCGTTGGTTTCCTCCAACCCAAAACACCCCAGAGGCCGCCGCCCCCAGCGCTCTGGAGAGCAACCAAGGACATAATTATGATTCCCGAAAGCGCGTGGAAGAATCTCAAATACTCCTTGCTTGACCAATTTGCCGCAATGAGGTTACCCGCTATCAAATATTAACAATGAAAGAAGAAGCCGATAAAAAAATTACAAATTGCAAGCATTTCCACGACGGCTGCCACAGTTGCTGCCGCAGCTCCACCAGCAAGCACAGCGTGGGCAATAAGGTATCCTTTAGTTCCTCTGAAATACCTTGCTGCGAATAATCCAGCGTCGATAATAAAGCCCCAGAACACTAGACCTAGCCAGACATGTACGTCCTTCGCACTAATGGTTACAGGCGCGAAGCCACTTGCTCCTTGTGTGAAATTAATATGCAGCGATGATTGATTGGGCCCATGATTCGCTAAAACGCCTCCACCCCATGCGAAAATGACCGGAAGGCTCTTGCTCTGGTTTAATACATAATCATATTTGTCCCCAGTATCTATCAGTCTTCTCGCTTTCACAACCCACGTGGTGGCATTAACATTAAAATCGAGAAACTCCCAATTTGAAGCGCCTCCAGGTAGATCTACGTCTTTAGTAGGAGCGATATTCCCAGTAGCATAGTAATCATCGACTGTGACTTGTCCGTTGATTAATTGAGCTATGAATATATCCGTATCCTTCATCTGGGTATTCCCGAATCCAATGCCGACCCAACCGAACGGCGGGTTTGTTCTCACAACTGCTATAGTGACACTTTTATTCTGAGTTTGGTTATCGAAGTCGAAATAAAATGACACCGCGTCTTCTTGCAGGATCTGATAGGATGACGGCAATGTAATATTGGGATTAGCTAGCAAACCGTCAAGATTGATGGAGCGAGAAATTGGTGATACCTGTTCCCTTTGAGCCGTTCAGAGGCGAAGCGTACCCTTGAAACCCTTGGGTGAAATTGACTTTCACTTGGCCGTGATTTTGACCATGGAAACTCAGGTTTGAGACGTTTTTCCAAGCAAACGCCATGAGCATAGAATCGTTCTGGGTAAGAGGATAGTCACAAGCGTCTTCTGGGTCTATAGACCTTCCGAATGTAAATATCATATGAGATGTGTTAACAAGGCTGTCGAAAAGATAGTAGCTGCTCTTGCAGCCTGAGATATTGCTGTCAAGCGAAGGTTTTCCTTCTTTGAAAGCATAATAGTCTTCGATTGTAACTTGGCTATTATTCACGATGCCGATTACAATGTCGGTTCCGTGCATATCGGCTCTGCCGAACCCGACGCCCAAAGATCCGAATGGAGGGTTCGTCGCGACGAGTCCCAGTGTCACAGATTTGTTAGTTTCGTTAAAGTCGTAGTATATAGTGATTATCGGAGCTTTTGTGTTATGATCAGCTAAAAGGATGCTGGAAGAACTTGGTAAGGTGATTGCTGACGAAAGAATTATGAATAGGCGTTTAATTAAGTGTGATACCAGTTGCGGACCAGATGAGACAGAGACCAAGCAGACAGCTTTTCAAGTTGAAGATCATTTGGAGAAATCTTAAAAATTTTTGTTTCAAAGTCTATCTGCATGTACTTCGGATAAATTTAAAAGAAATTTTTAGATTGGTGGAAATCTTCATGAGCCATAGGATGAGGCTGCTAGGACACTCTGGTTTAATGTAAGTACTTTTTAAAAAAGCTGATATTGTAAATCTAATAGGCATCTCAGACAATAAGTTGAAATGTTTGAAAGACCCACAATATCATGTAAAAGGTCTCAAATTTTAGAAATGTCAGGTCTTAGCCTCTTATAAAATTAGCAGGCCTTTCAAAGTGCAAATTTTCTCGCTTATTACCACACAGATGGCGATCAGGTTTACCTTTTTTTTTCAAAATACTTCAGATAAACAGCAAATTAACTAGCCAAACTGTGAATCTTGTCTTTAATAAATGGTAAGTCTAGAAATATCAACTTTAAAAAGAAAGTTAGATTTCGCAAGTTCAGTACAGTAATAAATGTGAGGATGTAAGAACAATTAACAACAAAGAATCATTAAAATTCAATGATATATATTTCTCAGGTAATCTGAATGCATCTAAACATAAACTCCACAAGCAATATGCTTAAAAAGGAAAGATTTTCGAGAGTAAATTCTTGTGCTTTTTTCCGTCCCAATCGACGATCACTTTGTTACAAGAAAAGCAAATTGCTTCATCGCTGCAGCTTGCCCCAGGAAACTTGTCTTTGAATCCCAATACCTGTTCCAATTCCTTCCGATTGGCAATTTCAACTTCAAGCAATGTTTCAGGGAGTTTCCAAGATTCAGAAGATTCCCGAATTTCGTCGTAGTTGGATGTGGAGAGAAATCAGTTTTTATAAAAGATACAAAGATTTTTTCCTTAGTTTCAAAATCTTCGCCGGACCCAAACTCTCAACTCATAGTTTGAAAGTTTAAAAGGTCAATGCAAATCATTTTCCACCAAGGAGATATGCAATTTGATGTTTTCGCCGAACGTTTTCACCCTTTCTAAAAGGTTACCTTCATGAAAAGATAAGATTCCCAAGCCCTCCAAGCACTGTCACGTCACTTCTATTGCTTTTCGAGGCGCCCCGAATCTTCCGTCTTGATGTTCTGCTGATACCTTAACTAATGAAAAAAAAGCAATTGGAGCCACGCTTTGCTAAACTTAGATAGGTAAACAGCCTAAAGGGATCCTTAGGCTATCCTCTCTACTAATCCCCAAAATAACACTAGCTTTGATGCACAGCCTGTTCGAAAGAGCCTAATTTCGATGTGGAGTCAGAGACGACGTTCACTGCTCTTGTAAGCCTCCTGAAGGAAGCTATGATAGCGAACCGCATCTCATAAAAATCTTTTCTGCATCTCCTGTCTCGCTAGGTGATTGGAGAGAATGAAGCACGAGTTCTATTTCTTCCTATTTCCAATGAAGTGTTTTCACAACATAATTAAGATAATTATGATTAATCCATTGATATCCGCCGTATTTATAGGCGCTTACCAATATAATTAATTCTAATTTTCATTTACTCTTTTTTTAATGGAACTTTATCTTGGGTATTTGCTTTGGCGTTGTCGCGAAATGCCTCAAATTTCAGCTCATATAGGAATGTTTTGGACTCGTAAGCCCAGAGTCACAGGTTACAGAGTCGGGAGACTGCTTTTCTCATTCGATTGTGAGAAGAATTCTATTTCGGCTCTCTCAGCGACTGAGAATTCGAATTTAAAGTACGGTGCTAATTGAAAGAATTAACCCAAAATTCTGTAGATTTTTCGTCATTAATTTAATTTCAGATTAAAATTCCGCTTCTAATTAAAATAGAAGCTTGAGAAGAATGTGGATTTGTTTACATTTCCAGAGAAGAAAAGTCGCTGTAGCAACAGTATATGTTCAACGGAACTACCTAGGGATTGCTCTCGATGAAAGTGTGATATTATAGTAACATCTTCGAGAGTTGAGCTAAAAATATCTCGCAAATTCCCTGAATTTTAGGAGAAAAAGAGCTCTGATTGGACGTTGGACATGATGATCTATTCGATGAAAACTACAGACACGTAGTTTAATGCATATAGGCTGCTTTCGTGACGGTTTCTCCTTATAGATCACTTAAACTGCTGGGGTATTTTCTATGCTAAGAACCAGTGGAAAAATGAGCAAATTAATGACAGATAGAGAATTAAATTGTCAGTTCAAAATCGGTACGTTCATTAAAATTCTTTGGACCGTAATCTATTCTTGATGAATTGGATTAAAATTTTACGTGATAATACGCAGCAGCAATTTACCCAAATTATTTTGCTGGAATTGCTGCTTGAATGGAAGCTTTTCAGGGGTATATCTGCCTGATAACCCTCCTCATGGTATATGAAATGGTATAACTTCAGAGTTTTGAACCTTTTCTGGGACAAACCTCCTGTTACTCTTATTTTTATCGAGATTTTTGCGATTTTACAATTGAGGGAGTAGGTCTCAGATATCACACCCAGTCGAATAATTGACTTATTTCTGGGAACAAGGACCCAGGTTGCCAAAAGACAAAATACTAATCATGTTTTTTCCAAATTTATCGCAATAACTCGATCATTGAAGGAATTAACATCAGGTTCTTATGGAAATAGGCCCCTTAGCGTTCAGCTAGGAAGCTCTGTTGATTCTTTTTCCGAGATACAATCTAGTTTCACACCAATTCAAGTTTAATGTTCTGGATTGGCATCATTCTTACAATTCGAGAATTTTCTCCTTGGATATAGCAACTAACATAATATCGGCTCGCTATTAAGTTTGTTTGGCTTAAAAGCAAAGTCCTGCGACGAAATTGATAGTATTAGTATGGGTGAGGATTGGTCGGGTTCAAAGAATGCTCATGGTTCAAACTTAATTTAGTTAATTTGGGCTTTTTGAAGTTTCGACAATAGACACAGAAAATATCTAAATTAATCTTATGAATTTTTGAAATTCGTAATACAGCACGTTCCTCAACTTCAATGTTAGAAATGAATAATTGGCAAAAAGTCCAATGAGCTAGTTATTATCAGACAAAAATGAGACTTACATTACTGCTATTAGCAAAAAGTTTAGTAATATTATTAACTTAGGGTGTTTAGGTCATCACCAATGGTAGCCTTTTGGCACTGTCGGCTTTTTCTGAGTTAGAATCGCAGATACCTTATTCAGGTCGGTTGCCGTAGTCACATTCCAATTTTGCGAATGTCTTGTCTGCATGAATCCGGCCTTAAACCCATCGTCCGAGTAAATTGTCCTGGATGGCTCCGTAAGCAACGGCATTCTCTCCAGGGATAATTCTCTTTGTTTAGACTGGCTTGACCTTAATCGGGAATTCTGCTGAGGAATATAATTCTCACTCGGAGCCGTATCACATCGATTTTCTCTGTTCTCATAAAACTCCAAACTCGGGTTTGTCATCTGGTTATTCGAGCTCTTCTTGCGGTTTTTCGATGAATAGCCTGTTCCCACTATGCATTGAGGAGCACTGCTGTCCTTATCCTTAATACCGTAGTTTATCTTTGATGTGACATCATACAATGGCTGGATATTTGCGGCCATTTTGGCAAGAGGCATGCCATATGAGAACCTCTCATCGATAGACCTTCGCTCAATAGAAGCGCCTCCTCCATGGCTATTATTCATGCCCATGATTGGAGTCAGCGCTCTTCTTTCGATCGTCCCGTACACTCTTTGACTCGAATCCTCTCGTTCTTCAGTTTCGACTCTCGCTCTTCCAGGATTAGGGTCAACGAGCTCTCTGCTTAACCTTAGCCGGTAACCAACAAAATCTTTCGCAGTGGTTGCGTTCTTCGGCAGCAAATCTTGGAAATGTCTTGATTGAGGCCTCGTAGCATTTGACAACTTGCGAATTTCATGCTCTTTGTTCGACGCCTTTAGCGTATCATTATTACTACGGGTTAGCGTTGAATCCTTTTCTAAATCAGGTGCAGGAGTCTCGGACGCCGTTTTCGAGTCCTCAGTCCTGGTCAACAGCCTATCAGGAGTAACATATCGGGTCCACTGAGCACCTCTCAAAGGTTTTTTGGGAATATTAGCGCGATGTTGTTGTGTAGAGCTATCAGGATTTGTGGGCAGTCTCTCTTCAAGAGGTGAAATGCTAGCGCGTTTTTGCTTTTTTGGGTCGTGAATCAAATGTGATATCCGACTCAGAACTGAAGCTGTAGTGATGGTATCGACGTATGCATCTAAGCGTTCGTTCGATATCTGTGGGTCGTAGTCAATTTTGTTCTTTTCCTTCAGTTTCATCTTATATGAGTTGATACTACGCTCGATTTCGAGATTTCTGCTCATAAGCGTCTTGAAGTGCTGAGCGATAAGCTCTCTTTTTTTCTCGATGTCAATTGTTTTAATCCCGATCGGCTTTTTCCCTGAACTCATTTTCATATGATTCGCATGCAAATACCCTGCATTATGATCTAAATCAGCAATCACATCATAGCAGTTTCCTTCATATTGATCGGTGGGAATGTTAATATTAACATACTTAGGACAGGTTTCTTCTTTCATGTTATCTGATGCTCTCTGACGAGAGAATAAAAATCGAGGCTTCTGAGAGCCCGACTGCTCTTGACTCACTTGCTTTTGTTGTTGGCAGTTTTCCTTTGCAGTTTCATCCTTCTTCGGCCTTTGATATCATGATATATATTAATACTTCCCAGTAAATATTTTTTGTTTTACTTTGAATTTTTCGTGCTAAATTGCGAATCGGTCTGAGAGGAAATTGGTTTCACTGTATTCGTAAGGCTATTAATCGGAATAACCTTTAAGGCCTGCTTCTTATGATTATCTTCGCTGGGCTCCTGGCATTTCTGACTCAGCGCATCTAAACTGGTAGTGGTGAGCACTCCGAGAGGTTCCGTTGACTGAGAGGGCTCTGTACAAATCGAATTAAGCGACAATGCAGGTTCTCTTTCTGGGGTTTTTTCTGAGGTGAGTCTCCTTTCAGGGAGCGGCTTGTAGGCAGTGCCCTTCGGCATCCTCATCACCAGAGCATTGGACTTCTCTTTCAGGATATCTTGATACCTCTTCCTGGAAATCTCAATGAGCCATTTAGCTAAAATCGCGACTAGAGGAAGCTAAGCGAAATATGAGAAAAACAAAGACGAAGGCTAAGATCATACGTTCATAAGCTGCAAGTTTGAGTAGATCCTCTTGAGCTCCTCGATTTTCTTCGGAAGCCGTAAATATTCGAAAAATTTCAGATAGACTTTTGAGATATCTCTGATCTCTCCGCTTTGACAGTACTTTTTGTATTCGAAATCCGGGAACAGTTTTTGCATAATCTCATATGATTTCGCTTGAAAACGGCTTGAGTAATAATGTAAGTAATCAGATCAACGCAAAGAAACGATACATGCGAAGTGAAGGTTCGAAATTTTGGTAGGCCAGGATGATTTCGACGTAATCATTTTCGCGTAGGACTCTCATCTTCTCGTTTTTTCTGAGGTTCATAATGTAGGTGGATAGATCATTGATTTGCTGCGAAGTAAGCGAGTAAGTGGAGTCGAAATCAATCTGTGACTGAAGAGAGTCAAATTTTTGGATTAGATCTCTTATTCCGTTGAGCCGTTCGTTCAATAGCTGGTAAATCTCTTCCATTAGGAGCGATTATCTTTGGCGTTCTATTGACAAACGGAAAAAAATTTAAATCTTAACAACTTAAATTTATTTAATGATCTTATTGTCGTTGTTTTTCATGAAAAGCGACTGAGGTTTCGTTCTGATAAAATGTGGAAATAACTACACAAAACATTTGATTTGGGTTATTGGGTTTTGTGGTTGAGCTTCGAGGATATTCTTTTTTACAAGGTTAGAATGGTTTATATTTTTCAATGATAGGTAAGGTATCGAGGTGGTCATGCTATTGTTAAGATAAGAGTTGTATACTAAGTAAACAATTCATTTTGAGACTTTAAATGTTTTCTGAACGAATATCATTGATGTCGGGAAAGATGAGCTGTATCTCTCTTGCATGAGAGAGACAGTGTTTCTTAGATGAAATAATGGAGAGGCCTTATCCAACAGTGGCCTTTCGACAACTCTGTAAGCATAAGTGATTGAAATGAAGAATTCTCCTTAATAGAAAATCGAGCTAGATTTGTTAAGCCTGAGTGTAAATTACTATTTGAAATATTTGTAAATTGGAAATCATAAGAAAGCCACTGAATGTTACTATAACGAGCTCTACCAGAAGAAACTAAGCTCGCCACATTTATAAAACTTTCCAGGCATTGATGATTTATTATCATCAAATATGCATCCGAACTCTCAATATGAAAAAATTAATGTGAAGGTCAACCGATCCCTTTCAAATACCAAAAAAAAACCTCCTTCTGCTCCCGTAATAATAAAAAATTCATTTTCTCAGCATTTTGTACACATTATTCTTTTGAAACAAAACAATTTCTAAGCTACCTCAGTGTTGATTCAGCTAGATTAAAAAAAATTCAACCAGCACTTTTGAATGCAATCATGATTTAGGAATCTCATTTTTTTATCAGGACTCTAAGAGCCCAAATTTGATCAGAACAGAGTCAAAAAGCTAATCGCTGAGAGGCCGGCTTTGCCTTAAAGCCCCGATTTAATTATTTTTTTTAATTAAAATAACCTTAGCTTCCGCGACATGAAGCGACCCTTTGCCTGCTCTGCCATAATTCTTTGTTTCTAAATTCCGCCTGGAATTTAGAATGAATCCTCCCAAGAACCCACACCTACTAAAGAAGATTTGGGCTACCAAGCAACCCTTCGAGGCCCAAACTTCGCCCCAACCAAATTCTCTCTTCTCAATCCAGCAACTCTCGAAAACCAAAGCATTCTCTCTACTCGCTAACCTCTCAGAAGAACCTACACCTCGCCAAGACAATCAACCATTCTCTCAACCTTCAAAAACTCAACAATCTAGCCAGAAATCAGCGTTTTCTGACACAAACAGCAACTATCGTCAAGCTCGCCCGAATAAAGCAGAAGTGCATCAGACTCCGAATTCGGCCGTCATTATCATTACTGACAATTCGGCCGTTTCATCTGACCAATCAGGAAGCGAATCTCCTGGTTCAGGTCAGGGAGACGGCGAATCTGATGGTGGTGGTGATGGAGATAGTGGCTCTAAGACTGGTGAAGCCCCCTTGGGGGTGCATAAGAAAATTAAACGTGAATGTGACCACCATAGTAATAACAATTCTGATCATCGGAAGCCTTGCCAAGTGCATCCTCAGACAGAAAAGGCCCATGCTAAATGCCATCATCGCGTTCATTCCACTGTTCCAAGCAACCAAAGCAATAAGTCCTTCGAGCTTGAAAGCGAATGCAGCACCAATGACATGCAATGCGAAGAAATTCCAGAGTTTTCTCCTTTTATGGGATTCGCCTCATGTTCTCGAGACGAGTTCCAGAAGATGGAAGAATTCAAACTGGATGACGAAAGCTGCTACCAAGATTCCACTACTTGCAGTGACGAAGACCCATCTTATCTCAGAGAGGCCTTTGAAATTGCAGGTCAGTACGAAGGAACCTGCACAAGTAAACATTGTCCCAGTGAAAAGACACTACTCCAGTTCACGTATATTTTTATCTCTTGACGATTGATGGCTAATGTATCTTTCATATAGATGCAAGCTCGGACACGCATTCGAAGTAAGCTTAGGAGAACTCCGGAAAAAATGGTGTCCTCGATGCCATACAAGTTTGCAGAAGTTAATAGAATATGCTATCTCGCATAATGGAAGAGTCCTGAATACCTACTACAGTGATCGAATAACGTATGAATGTGAAAAAAAGCACACGTGGAACATTGGACATAAGAAGTAATGAAAGAATTAGAAATTTTATTAATTGATTTGCTCTGCAATAGTGCTCAAAGGAGATGGTGCAGTCAATGTGCTAAATCCGAACGCGCAGCAGTCAAGCAGCAATATAAAGAGGAAAGTCAGAGGAGGCAAACTATCGATGCTGAACTTCAAGTATAATTCTTTAGTAGAGAGAGAGATTGTTAATTTGTAAAGAAAAAACTATTTGAAGAAGCAAAGAAGAAAAATGCGCTGCCGAACATGCAACCGAATGCCTCTCAGACCCCGATACACGATGCGAAGAAGAACATGATTGACTATTTCGAGAAGATCGAAGCCAATGTCGACCGATTAGCACGAAAACAAACCGCTGAGTTCATTGCAGCTAAAGGCTCTAACAGCGAATGCACCAAAGAGCAAGTCTTACAAGTCTATAAAGTCGTTCTAATGCCAGAAGAAATCTTCAAGAGCTATATGTAAAGCATTTCCATCCTGATCCTCTTGTTAAACGGCTCTTTATAAGGTTTAACCTGCCTCTAGATGCACTGAAAGCTGATTTCAGAAGGCTGGCAAAACTCATCCACCCTGATAAAAACAAGCATCCGCAAGCTGGAATCGCGTTCCAAAAGGTTTACAAGATTTATGAACTTGCTGTGAGCAAACTGAGCCCAGCAAACTGAGTGAGAGAGAAGAGAAATTTGGCTGGCGCAAGTCAAGCCTTGAAAGTAAAATCCAAAGAAGATAGACCGCATACCATTAAGTTTTATTATCTATATATATATGCCCCATTGCACAATTGTCCCACTAGAATTCACATAACCCCATTGATTCTTTGTACGACCACTAGGTTAAAAAAACCTCTGAGCCGCCCCACCGTGAACTGATTCTCTTTAGTTGTTGGAACCTTCGCAGCGCTAATAAATAAGGGACTTATGGAATACTTTAGATTACTCTTTGAGTCTCCGATAAGTTGCGTTTGTAATTTTAGAAAAGAAAATAACAGCACAAACTTACCCGCATAATGAGAATTTGAATATTCGAGTTCAATTGCTGTTTTTTCGTTGAAAGTGAATGACATTGAAGTTCCAACTCTCTGAATTGCATTAGAATTATAGGATTCTAAATAAAGTAAAATGTAAGAGTTTAGTCATACGGCGGAGACCTAAGAAAGGGAAACAGTTTTTAAATTTTCTTCAATAATTTCTGATCAGAAATCCGACATGTAGTACAGTCCGATACTTGTTGTCAAGATAAAAAAGCGAAGTTTCCATGGTGTTTCTTTGATATAGTCTAATTTATAACGCTCCAAAGACATCTGATCCTGCAATTGCCTTTGAAATTAATCAAGTATTCCGACGCTTATAAACTGCGAGTTGCCTTGCAAAATCTACGTATTGATAGATAATAGTGCAAAAAAGAGAGGGAATACGCTCCAGAATTCCAAGTATTCGATTGGTGTGCACTGTTATCGTTATTCCCAGTTCGATTCATAATCCGTAATTTCAGAGACTATTCAAACTTTTTATTTAATTGGTGCTAGAATTATGCATCAAAAACGTCTCTTGTAATCGCAACGAACGAATTTTAGGAAACTGCCTTACCTATAATTTTTTCAAGAGTCTAAAAATGTTAAATGCCTTAATAATAGTAATATTATCGATTATATGTATAATTTAACAAGAGGCACAATCTTTCCTTTCTCGTCCACAAAAACCTCTCGCAACGACAAAACAGCTCAGTTCGACTCAGTTCCCACAGTTTGGTCCTCCTTCTCAAAAAATTGGAGTCAATCGTCCCAGCTATTTGCATCAATTATCAACCCGGCGAGTTTGATTTGAAATCTGCAGCCTCGATCCAGATTAACAATAATAAAATTTTGCCGATTAGTTAAATCATTGTTACCACCTAACTCACTACAATGAAAGCCAATAAGGCATTTGCAACTCTCTACATCCACTTATCAGAGACCGATCCAAATCTGAAAAGCACTTTTTATCTAAACGAAGGCGAAAACATCATCGGTTCAGACCCCAGCTGTACAGTGAAAGTAACTTTCCCGCAAATCGCTCCCAAACACTGTATCATCAACCTGTCTGCTGATGGAGATTATGGACTTGAAGATCTCGGATCAGAAGAAGGGTGTTTCAAGGTCAATGACAGCGGAAAACAGATTAAATGCAAGCCAAAAAAAGAATACGACATCTCCGAGAATACCCCTTTCTATATCTCCAAGTATAAGTGTGTGTTTGTGCTTAATGACAACAAGAAGGAGCCTGCTTCACATAATGATGCAACTATGATGGTTCCAGACCGTGAGGATGAAAAAGAGGCTAGTGATAATGAAGATCGTAGACCGAACAATGCTGGACTCGCTGCAACATTGGTTGATGCGGAAGACGAGGAACCAGTTCCCGAAGAGGAAGAGCATGGTGGGAATGGAGGAATCGCCAGCACGCTGATTATTCCTGAGGGCGAGTCTTTTCGGGCTCCGCCTAGAAAACCAAATAATAATCGATTGAGTATTCCAGGTGGTGGCGCTGGCGGTGGACCAACGCAACTATTGGCCACGTTGGTTGATGAAGAAGATGAGATGATGCAAGAGGAAGAAGCTAATGGTCATGGTGGAATACAAGCGACTTTGATCATTCCTGAGGAAGAGCAATTCCGACCTCCACCTCGAAAACCGAATAATAATCGATTAGGTGTTCCGGGTGGCGGTGCCGGGGGACCAACACAGCTGTTGGCGACTATGGTCGACGAAGTAGATGAGGAATTGGAAGATGACAACGCAGGAACTGACGGCCATGGTGGCATCGCAGCCACCTTGATCATTCCTGAAGGCGAATCTTTCCGCGCTCCGCCTCGAAAGCCAAATAACCGAGCAGCTGCTGGTGGTGGACCAACACAGTTACTGGCAACTATGGTCGATGAAGTAGATGAGGAGTTGGAAGATGATAACGCAGGAACTGACGGCCATGGTGGAATCGCAGCCACTTTAATCATTCCTGAAGGTGAGAGCTTCCAGGCTCCACCTCGCAAAAACTTCCAGCAGCCAGCACGAAAAACAAATAATCTATTATCTGTACCAGGTGCTCGTGGTGGCGGTGGGCCAACTCAGCTCTTGGCCACTATGGTCGATGAGGTACAGAGCACTTTGATTCTCCCTGAAGACGAAGAAAGCGAACCTGCACACAAGATGCCTGTCCCAAAACCAAAAGGTAGAGCTCCAGTGAACGAATTTGCAGCTACCTTGATTCTCCCAGAAGATGACAACAGCGAACCTGCACACAAGATGCCTGTCCCAAAACCTAAGGGAAGAGCCCCAGTTAACGACTTAGCAGCCACATTGATCCTCCCAGAAGATGAAAACGGTGAGCCTGCGCACGCACTTCCTGTCCCAAAATCAAAGGGTAGAGCCCTAGCAGCGAACGAGATCGCAGCCACTTTGATTCTCCCAGAAACAGACGAGAATCCAGAACCAGCTGCTCTATTAAACAAGAAAGTCCCTCCTAAGAAAAACAATTTACTTGGTGTGCCAGAAAAAACTCAAATTCTCTCCACTCTGCTTCTCGATGAACCTGAAGGAGATAGCGCACCAGCCGTGATAAAAAGCCCAACCAAGAGCCCTACTCATAAACCAGGAAGTGCTGCTAGTTTAATCGCTCGAAATTTAGCTGCGAAAAAAGAAGCCGAAGAAAAGAAAAAAGCTGAAAAAGCGGACGATCTCACAGATCTCTTTGACTTTGATGCGAGCACTCAGCCAACAATTTCAACCAGCAGATTCAAGAAAAGCCCTATAACTTCAACAGAAAACTCTGGGACCGAGCCTGTGATTGAAGCACAAAGAAAAGAAGCTGAGAAGGCCGAGGAATCGAAGAAGCCAATGACTGCCAAAGAGAAAATCGAGGAAGATAGAAGAAAAAGGGAGGAAGAAAAAAAGCGAAAAGAAGAGGAGGCTAAGAGGAAGAAAAAGGAGGCAGAAGAAGCGAAAAAGAAGAAAATGGAGGAAGAAAAGCAAAGGAAGGAAGAAGAGAAAAAGAAAAAGGAGGAAGAGCTCAGAAAGAAGAAGGAAGAAGAGGAGAAGAAGAAAAAAGAAGAGGCAGCTGCAATATCGGATAGGAGAGGCGGAAGAAAGAAACAAGCTGTACCGGATGATGAAAGCAGTGAAGAGGAAGAAGCAGAGGACACTGAGGAATCGGAGGAGGAAAGACCAAAGAGAGGCGCCAAGAAAAAAGTCGCAAATACTCGAAAAAAAGAGAATCCTTCTTCTGATCAAGAAGAGGTAGTAGAGAAGAAGCGAGTCACTCGTGGGTCCAAAAAGATGGATATTGAGCCAGAGAAAGGCTCGAAGAAAAAGGGAGCCACGAAAGCAGCGTCCAAAAAGAAAGAAAAAACCGAATCTGAAGAAGAAGAGGAAGAGGAAGAGGTATTAGCGCTTTTGCGCAGCGCTAAAAGGCGCGGTAAGGAGGAGGATGAAGAAGAAGAGCGAAAAACCACTAAAAAGGGCAGTAAAGCTGAAAAAATGGAGGAGGAAAAGACCGTGAGCACTCGAAGCACGAGAGGCAAGAAAAAGAAGGAGGAGGAGCATGAAGAAGAAGTTGAAGAGGAAGAGACAAAAGCGACTAAAGGCAAGAAGCAGAAAGGAAACGCAGGCGAAGCTAAGCCGGTACCCAAAAAATCCGGCTCTGGTGGAGCTGCTGCCGTGGAAGATGACTCTCAAAAAAGAGTTTTGTTTTCTGGGTTTGACAAATCAGCTGAAGTCGAGGAGATTAAGAGGAAGTTCGGACTGTTTACGGGAATAAAGGTCGTTGGCGACTTAGACAGAAATTATAATGTGTTGGTCATGGATAAGTTTAAAAGAACGGTTAAATTCCTCTATACTGTAAACAAGGGAATAGAAGTCGTCTCTTATGATTGGGTGACTCAAAGCTTGAAGAAAGGGAAAGTATTACCAATGACTGATTACCAGTATTCTGATAAGGAATCTGAAAAGAGATGGAACTACAACCTCCAAAAGAGCCTCAAAGCCGCCAGGACTTCCAAAGGCGGCTGGCTTGAAGGTATCAGGGTTTGGATGCCAGCGAACGTGCAACCGAGCTTCGAGGAAATGAAGACGCTCGTTGAGAGTGCAGGTGGTACCGTGTTGACGGTGAAACCAAGAGTGTATAGCGAAGACATCGTAATCGTGATGAATGAGGAAGACAAGAAGAGTAAGGACGATTTGCAGTCGGTAGGATATGACATTTATAAGACAGAACTGATTTTGAGTGGAAGTCTCCAACAAAAACTAAACTATAAAGACCATCTGATTAAATAATAGGTTATAAATTTATTTCTTTTTGGTATTTTCCTCTATTCTGTATGCCTCTTGCGTGTTACCTAGCAGTTAAAACGACAAACTAAGTAGGCAAGAAGTTGAATGTACTGATACCATAAAAATTTGGATGATTTGCTTATCATTAGAACTGGTATGATGATAGAGTTTTTCAGGATTCTAAAATGGAATTCCCTCGTGAGAAAAACCCAAAACAGGCAATTTTTGATTGAAACTGGAAGTATTGCTAATTCCGAGCTGAATTAATCTGAGTTAATTACTGAAAAATTCTATAAGAGAGTTAGATTTTTATCAAACGGCCTTTGCGGCAAACATTTTCTTGTATCAATACTGTCATGAAGTAGGCCTAAAGAGAGGTGTTTCTCTGAGGGGGCGCCAGTAAGGTAGTGTAAATGTTAGGATTTTTTGGTTTTTTTTTTGCTGCATCTAAAAGTGCATTCTTCTGTCATCTCTAACTGTAATCTCTAACTATCTATAGTGGTCACTATAGGTACCCACATATATGATAGTAGTGGGCCATGGAAATGAGCTGCAATACAATCATATGAAATAGAGTGTTATATAGTGGGGCACAATTGTTCTATCATCTATCAGTTTAAATTTTGCCAAGGAGTCAACTTTTGAAAAAATGCTTCGGCGTGAAGTTCTTTTTCCCATTACAATAAAAGGTGCCATTGAGGGAATAAGCCTGGAAGGACATCTCAAGGCGCTGATGACACAAGTTGTCATTTTTGAAAATGAGTGGGTTCATGGGTTCATAGTTAATTAAATCTCAGAACGATTCGGGACCTCAAATTGGAGATTTATAATTCATAAAATAATATCCAAAATTTTCCGAGGATGTCTCAACCCATAGCAAAGCTCCAAGACCGCATGGAGCGCACTTTCTCAAAGAAAGGCGTGAAAGTCCTCGCTGTTGTGGGACTGTTATGGCTGCTAGGTAAAGGATTCAAGAAGGTTTACGACCTTGTTGACCTTACATGGGTTCTCACTCCAAAGAAAATTAAAAATCTGCCTCAACGCTATGGAGCGGGCTCATACGTTATCATAGCAGGAGCTACTAACCGCATCGGCGTTCAATACGCGGAAGCTTTCGCCATGAGAGGATTTAACCTCGTTCTCATTGATGCGGATGCTCAAAAGCTCGATACATTGAAGGCTTCGATCGAGTCAAAAGGGTGGAAGTCAACCATCAAGACCATCGTGGCTGATTTCAAGACTGCCACTGGTCCTGAGTTCTATGAAGACATCCACAAGCAAACCACTGGTCTCGATGTCTCCATCTTGGTTAACAACGTGCACTTATGGCAGTACGGGCCATTTGAAAAGCGTGGCACGACTCATCTGCTTGAGCATGTCGCTGCTAACCTCATTCCAACAGTATTGATGACAAGAGAATACATCAATGAGCTCCAAGTGCGAAAACCACACTCCGCAGTCATCAACGTGACGTTGGCTTTTGGAGACTTCCCTCTGCCTAATTTCGTCATGCAGTCAGCCTCTACTTCTTTTGTCAACTACTTCACTGAATGCTTGGCAAAGGAGTACCGTGGCCTTGGTGTTGACGTCTTGCTTTTCAAAGCAAGCTTAGATCTGTTCGATGAACTGAGAGCCGCAGGTAAAATCGCCACGACTACTCAGGCTCAAAAGAGCATTGAAGGGTCATTGACCTGGCTTGGCAGAGGAAGAGTAGATACCTTTGGCACAAAAACCGATGATCTACTTGGATTCTTGTTCTCTAACAGTCCAAGATTCAAAAAGAGAATGATGAGTTTTGTCAGCGGATCAAACCTTGCTGAAGGTTTGCAGACCCAAAAGGCTTTGGCCGGCGGTGACGGCGAAGAAGAGAAGCGTGTTGAAGAAGACTTCGAGATGCCTGTTCAGGAAGAGGAAATCCAATTTGGCGGAAATCCTACTGACGATAACGCCCAAGGTCCTGCAAAAAAGAACCAAAGAAACGTGAGACAAGGTGCCCCGGAGGAAGGAGACGACCAACAAGTTGTTGAGGAAGAAGAAGAATTTAAACCAACTCAGCAAGCTACTCAGGGAAAGAGAGCGAGACAAGAGAGAGCCGTCAGAGCTGGTCGTCCAGAAGAAGACGACTTCGACGCTCACGAAACAATCGTCCAGCTCGCACAAGAGCGAGATACCCTCCTCGCCGAGAGAGATGGCCTCATAGCTGATAAGGCCAGACTCGAAAAGGAAAGCGGCTTATTAAAGATGGAAAACGACAAACTCAAGAGCGAGGTTGCCTCTCTTACTCAAGAGAAGAGCAGCGGATCCCAATCCCACGATCAGGAAAGAAAGAAACTCCAAGATGAGAAAAATAAGCTCCAAACCGAATTAGATCAGGTTAAAGCTGAGAAGGAGCAGCTCAAAGGAGAAAGAGACATCCTCCTTAGAGACAAGGCAGACTTACAGAGAGACATTAACGATATCAAGGGCAGTTTACAAGGAGAAAGCAGCCTTTTGAATGAGGAGAAGGAAAGAATCAGAGCCGAGAAAAACAAGCTTGAGCTCGAAAACCAACAGCTGAAAACAGAAAGAGACGAGCTAAAGGCTCAAAGCGATAAGCTGAAGGAAGAAAGAGACAGACTCCAAGGAGAAAAGGAGCAAGTTGTCCAAGAAATCGCTAAATGCAAAGAAGGATGTGGAAAGAAAGACGAAGTTATCAACACTTTGAACGGCGAAAAGGACCAACTCACAACAGAAAGAGACCAGCTCAAGGGCGAAAATGGTCAATTGAAGGAAGAAAGAGATAGACTCCAAGGAGAAAAGGATCAAGTTGTTCAAGAAATCGCTAAATGCAAAGAAGGATGCGGAAAGAAAGACGAAGTTATCAACTCCTTGAAAGGCGAAAAGGAGCAACTCGAGAAGGAAAGAGACGCACTGAAAGCCGAAAACGATGGCGCAAAGGCAGAAATTGAAAATCTTAAGAAAGAAAGAGACCAACTTCAAGAAAATACCAACGGAGCAAATGACGAGAACGCCAAAATCAAGGCCGAAAGAGATCAACTCAAAACTGAAAATGAGACTATTAAGAGTGAAACCGAGACCTTGAAGACAGAGAATAAGAACCTCAAGGATGAGATCGAATCACTCAAAAATAAAGCTCCAACTGAAACAACTGAAACCACTAAAACTGAGAAGTCTGATAAATCTGACTCAAGCTCAAGTGAATCAGAAGGAGAAGAAGAAACAAAAGAAGGAGGCAAACTCAGCGCAAAAGACAAACTCGCCAAGGCAGCAGGACTCGACAGAAAGAAGCTTCAAGAGATTGGCAAAAAGAGATCCAGCAAATTCAGCATTAAAGACGTCGTCAGAATGGCTTCAAGTCTCGATGACCAGAGGAAAATCATTGCTAATGACGTCAAGGCAGTCTCTGAAGATTTGAGAAAGAAAGGTGTGAGACAATGCAATCTTTCAATCGGTATTGATTGCACAGCCTCCAACGAGTTCAGTGGCAAAGTTTTCTTCGACGGCAAGAGTCTTCATGCTATCTCCGACAAAGAAATGAACCCATACGAAGAAGTCATGCAGATTTTGGGTTCTATTGTCATGCATTTCGATAACGACTCGAAAATCCCAGTTTTCTTGTTCGGTGACGCTAAGACAAGAGCGAAGAGCGTTAGACCTCTCTATAGTGAAGGCGGTGAAGAGGCTTGCAAGGGTCTTGATCATCTCCTAAGCGTCTATAGAGATACCATCCCTAAGGTCGAATTAGCCGGACCAACGACTTTCAAGCCTCTCATTGAAAAGGTCGTGGGTATTGCCAAGAAGACAAGACAATTCCAATGCTTGGTTATCGTTGGAGATGGTGCTGTGACGAACATGAAGGAAAATATTGACGCTATCACCAAGGCTTCGGAGTTCCCAGTGGCCATCGTGATGGTCGGTGTTGGCGATGGAGATAGCAACACCAAATCGTCGGATCCATGGGCTGGAATGAGAGAGTTGGACTCAGGTGTCAAGGGCAGAAAGTTCGATAACTTCAACTTTGTTTTGTATCAAAAGGGTATGTCTCCTAGTGAGTTTGCTAGATTAGCTTTGTCCGAGCTTCCTGAACAATTCGCTTATTGTGTTGAACAAGGCTGGATTGACGAATAGGTCTGAGAAAATGCGCAGTTAGTTGCACGTATATAATGCATTCAAATTTGTTGTTGTCAAACATTGCATCAAAGAATTGTTCGTAATTGCATTTATTTCAAAAAAGTTAGTCAAAAACAGCAAAGAAAATAAAATTTTTCTAATAAAAAACACCCGTAGTTAAAATGCTGAAAATGGAGATTTAGTTCATTTCAGATCCGTAAGATCTGTAAAATGTGCGGTCTAGAGTACTTAACGAATTTTCGATTGGTTTTTCTGCTATTCGAGCCATTTTAGTATTAAATCTTGTTCTAAAGCGTCTTCGGGTAATTGTTGCGTCTATCTAAGCTGGATTTCGAATTCGAGTCCATCCACAATCACTTTGATGGCTAATCTATATGGAAGGGCTGGTATTGGGACCGATCGTGCGAGAGAAAGGTCTTTCTAAGGCATTTATCTGAGAAGATTAAATTACGGATTAATTCGCAACCTCAAATTGGAATTCTATAATTTTAAATATCCAAATTTCTGAAGAATGTCACAACATCTAACAAAGATCCAGGAACAGCTTGAGCGCACATTCACGAAGAAAGGTGCGCAGGTTCTCTCTGTCGTGGGACTGTTATGGCTGTTAGGAAAAGGAGTTAAGAAGGCCTATGACCTCGTTGACCTCACATGGGTCCTTGCTCCAAAGAAAATTAAAAATCTGCCTCAACGCTATGGAGCAGGCTCATATGTCATCATAGCAGGAGCTACCAACCAGATCGGTGTACAATATTCGGAGGCATTTGCCTTGAGAGGATTTAACCTCGTTCTCATTGATGCGGATGCTCAAAAACTCGAAGCGTTGAAGGCTTCGATCGAGGCAAAAGGGTGGAAGTCAACCATCAAGATCATTGTGGCTGATTTCAGAAAAGCCACTGGTCCTGAGTTCTATGAAGACATCCACAAACAAACCGCTGGTCTCGATGTCTCTGTCTTAGTCAACAACGTCCATCTTTGGCAGTACGGACCATTCGGACTGCGAAACACGACTCATTTGGTTGAACATGTCGCTGCTAACCTCCTTCCAACAGTATTGATGACAAGAGAATACATCAACGAGCTCCAACTGCGAAAGCCACACTCCGCAGTCATCAACGTGACGTTGGCTTTTGGAGACTATCCTCTGGCTAATTTCGTCATGCAATCGAGCTCCACTTCATTCATTAACTACTTCACTGAATGCCTGGCAAAAGAATACCGAGGTCTTGGTATTGACATCCTGCTGTTTAAAGCAGGCCTAGACCTGTTCGATGAACTGGGTAAAGCAGTATCGAGTGCTCAGGTTCAGAAGAGCATTGAAGGGTCATTGACTTGGCTTGGAAGAGGAAGAGTAGATGCCTTCGGAACAAAGTCGGATGATTTACTCGGATTCTTGTTCTCCAACAGCCCAAGGTTTAAAAACAGAATGATGAAGTTTGTTAATGAGGCGTCTCTTACTGAGGGTTTGAAGACTCAAAGAACCTTAGGCAATGGTGAAGGCCAAGAAGAGACCAAAATTGATCGAAGAGCTCCTAGTCAAGGCTCTGAGAGAATCGTAAGTGCTGGTCTTCCAGAAGATGGCAGTCGAAACGACGCTGAGCTTAACCAGCTCAGACAAGAACTCAACAAACTTAAACTAGAAAGAGAACGCATGAAGGAAGACCAAGTCAAGCTGGAAAAGGAAAAAGACTTGCTGAAGAGCGAGAACGATGTTCTCAAACGCGAGAACGCCACTCTGACTCAAGAGAAGAGCAGTGGATCCCAATCTCAAGATGAGGAAAGAAAGAGACTCCATGATGAGAAAAATAAGCTCCAAATCGAATTTGAGAAGATAAGAACTGAGAGAGACCAACTCAAGATAGAAAGAGACGCTCTCCTAAGAGATAAGGCAGACTTACAGAAAGACGTTAACGATCTCAAGGGCAACTTGCAAGGAGAAAGCGCTCAATTGACTGAGGAAAAGGAAAGAATCAGAGCTGAAAAGAATAAGCTTGAGCTCGAGCATCAACTCGTGAAGGCAGAAAGAGACCAATTGAAGACTCAGGCCGAGCAGCTGACTCAAGAAAGAGACCAGCTCAGAGGAGAAAAGGAGCAGGTTACTAAAGAAAGGGAGCAATTCAGAGGTGAAAGCGCACAAAAAGATAATGAAATTGGCACCTTGAGAGGCGAAAGAGACCAACTCCGAGGAGAAAGCGAAAATTTGAAGAAAGAAAGAGATGCTCATAAGGAAGACGCAGATAAATTGAGGGCTGAGACTGAAAACCTCAAAAAGGAAAATGCCAATTTGAGTGGCCAGACCCAGAAACTTCAAGGCGAAAAGGATCAACTCGAGAAGGAAAGAGACGCATTGAGAGCTGAAAGTGACAATGCGAAAGCAGAAAACGACAAGCTGAAGAAAGAAAACGAGCAGCTTCAAGAGAAAACCGATGGATTAAACGATGAGGTTAACAAATTGAGAGCCGAAAGAGATATCCTCAAATCAGACTTTGAGAAAGTTTCAAGCGAAAATGAACTATTGAAAGTAGGAAATGAAACCCTTCAAAAGGAGATCGAAACGCTCAA
>ENA-UOUE01000548-UOUE01000548.1-compost-metagenome-genome-assembly--contig:-NODE-548-length-29672-cov-13.782869_pt1 | contig 29672 bp, 17 predicted proteins | sample MGYA00238146_ERZ747223 | MGnify/ENA primary metagenome ERZ747223 (study PRJEB28781, sample SAMN06268865) | compost metagenome | isolation source: single cell | place: USA: California, Emeryville, Joint...
GATTCTGCCGAACTCGCATTCAATTCTTCGACCGTATTTATCAACTCTGCCGTCTACAACGGTATTTGCGAGCTTGCAAGTCAATTTAGATCCGTAAAATTCAGATTTGATGTGGTCGCCTTCAATGTAGATCGTGCCACCAGAGCGAGGAATAGCTTTTGGGTAGTATTTTTTGATTGATGGCTGAGCGTAGTAATTAAATCCTTCAAGGACTTGAACCCATTGGGCGCCATTAGTCGAGTAGAAGAAATCCACTTTGCCGTAGAAATCGCCACCGCGTTTCGATTCAGGGAGATAGCATCTAATATTTGATAAGCTTCTACTGCTATTACAAAACTAAAATTTACTGCATGACAGTGGCGTTAACAAAAACGGCCTTGGAGAATACACCATCGATTTTACATCCCACGCCGTCTCCTTTAGAGAATCCTGAACCTTGGATCGTGATCAAAGTTCCTATATTAATTAATGATCGAATTAAGTTATTATGTTTGGTTAAAGTGGTTTACCTCCTACGGCAGGACCGCTGAGTGGAGTGATTTTAGTAGAAACACCGGTGAATCTGAACGTATTATTCGAAGTAGTTGTATCGAAACCATTGTATGAGATCTCAACGCTAACTGTGGTACCGTTACCCCAGCCGCCAGGAGTAATACAGAGAATGGTTGTCGAATTCTTATAGGAAGCAGGTGTAGTTTTCACAGGGATATCGTTGTAGATGGACTTCCACACGCAAATAAATTCTTCAGGGTATTCAGAGAGATTGGTGAAATTATCTCCTTTCAAGGTGACGAGAGTACCACCTGTTCCAGGGCCTGATGTAGGGGAAATCGAGCTGATCGTCGGATTCGTCACGAAGGTGAAGTACTGACCAGTTTTTATGTAATCAATACCATTCATCGACACCTCAACTGGTACTTTAGACGCATTAGCTGGCACTCTTGGTGTCTTACAGATGATTCTAACCGTTGAAAGGTATTCGGCGTCAACGACTTGATCTCCAAATTTGCACTTAGGAATGCAGTTGAAAGCAGTATTTTGGAAGAAGAAAGCGCCTTCGATTTCTACTCTGGTTCCTCCAGTGTAAAGACCGGAATGTGGTTGCACTCTCTTTACAACCGGCTGCTTATAGTAGAAGAATTCGGTTTTATGCTCTTGTAAGTAGTCATAGACTCTTTGGTCGGTTGTGCCGTTTGTAAAAGTAACGTTGTACTTCTTTGCAAAGGTAAGGATTGCGTAACCGCCTTGAGAGAAGTTACGAGTCTCAGTTGGTGGAGTTGTGACTGTGAAGACATTAGTTCCAGTCAATTGTTCTTGAATGAGAGGCTGAGTGCACATGGTGTCCCACATAAAGAAGACGCTGCCGAGATATTTCGATTCGAAGCCGCTTGTGTTCACTTTGACTTTGGTGCCTCCGTCAAGTGGTCCGCACGCAGGTTGAAGGCTGTTGATTCGGAGAGGCAACTTCACGACTAATGGTACACTGCCGATGTAGTCTTTGCCGTTGATAGAAACCGCGACGTCACCTTCTCCTGGAGCAGTGAAGGCTGGTGGAGGACAGACGACAGAGAGGTTTTTCTGCTGAGAAGAGTCAGCAGCAGAAGTAAATGGATAGGGGATGACTTGAGCGGAGACGATGTAGATCTGGCTGCCCACTTTGAATCTGCAGGTAGCATTAGTCTTTTTAATAAAATCAGCAGGATCCATTCCTGGTGGCACGCTTAATCTGACAGGCATCTTCAGCGGCTTTGAGTTGTTCGCTTGAATGACGATAGTTTCTTGTGGTCCCAAAGTGGAAGTTCCATCGGGACTAACAGTTCCGATCTTAGGTTCTTGGTAGTACTGAACAGTCAGATTGCTCTCTGTGAATTCATCACCATAGATACTAACCTCTGTTTGGATGGGAAGGAACCCGACGGTGCTTCCGTTTCCAGCAAAGGTCAAATCAGACTGAGGAGGCATGGTGAAGTTCAAATGCATGTCGTCAATGTAATTAGCGTTCACTATGCAAGGGCTGGCACCACCACATCTGAGTGGGGCGTTAGGTGAGCCAAGCCTGACTTTCAGACTTCCTGTAGGGGCAAATCCGTAACCATTGATTCTAACAGGAGTATTTCCAGAGACTGGAATGAGTGAAGGGTCCACAGACATCATGAATGCGTCGAAGAAGGTGTATTTGATGGGTTCTGGAGTATAGTCTCTGCCGTTGAAAGTCACGGAAACGTTGTGAACTTCTGGCTTGCTGACTGGAGGGATAGTGCAGCGAACGTTATGTTCGTCAACCAATTGACCATCGGTGTAGATGGTGCCAGATGGACTCTGGAATCGGCAACGAAGAAGGTTGCAATTATTGTCAGGACAATGGAAATTGTCTCCGCTGAGGGTCGCTTGCTTATTCTTCTGTTTAATCGGGCCGAATTTAGGATCAATTGACTTTGCTTTTGGCCCCAAGTAGTAGCTGAAGGTCTGACCAGACACAGGGTACCAATCTTGCTTGTTTGGTGAAAGCGCGACGCTGATTCTCTTCTTTGTGTCTTCGACAGCAGGAGTTTCGCATTTAACTTCCACGTTATTTGTGAATAACGCTGGAGTTGTACTGACGACAACACCTCCTTCATCTGTAAATTTACAGTACCACTGAATATTTTCAGAGTGATTCGTTCCGGAAGTATCGTTACGAGAGAACAAGAACCCTTCTCCGACGATGGTCACAGGGGTATGGCCACCGCTTGGGAATTCGTGAGGGTATAAAGAAGAGATCAATGGGGCTTTATAGTAAGAGAATCTCGTGTCGAACTTGCTGATGTTGGCTTTGGTGTACTGCTGTCCATTCAATGAGACATCTAACTCAACGTCATTGGGACAGTCAACCGCAGGACTCAGAACCGAGAGAGTCGTGGAGTTGATATAGGTTGGCTTCAGTTCTGTGGTTGTGAATCTTACACTGAGGTTACAGTAAGGAGAGAAATCATCTCCGATGATGGTAACATTTGTACCACCAGCAATAGGACCGAAGTGAGGAGTCACGAGGATTTCCTTGGGCTGTGTGTAGTACTTGAACACGGCACTTGTGTTAATAAAGTCTTTTCCGCCGTTGAAGGTTACGCGCATTGAGAGATTCTTCGTGTTGTTGACGTTATTTCCATAAGGGTCGAGTACTCGTGGAGAGTCGCAGTACATCAAGGTGTCGTTGAACACAACTGCGTCCATGTAGAAATCATCACCGAAGACACAGTACGTTCTATTTGGACCAGTGTAAAGGAAATCTGTACCGGTTATTTTGATCTGGGTGTATCCAGTGGTGGGGCCGCAGAGTGGTCCAACAGAGGAAATAGTTTGCTTCTTATAGTAGAGATACTGAAGGTTGTTTCCTGACCACTTATCAGCGTCGAGCGCGAGGAAAAATTGAACGAAGTCTGCTTTATCTCCTTTAGGTGCGATACACCAGACGTGATTCTCATCGATGAATGTTGCGTTCACAACATGTTCTCCGAATTTACAACGGATCTTTTTCGTGTTCTCGAAGTTCGCACCGATAACTGTCACGTTAGTGCCTCCCTCCAATGGACCGGTGTTAGGAGTGAGCTCAAATACGTAAGGAGGGGAATAGAAGTAGAAGAGAATTCCGTCGTCAGTCCATTCTTGCCCATTGAATGTGATCTATAATGAGAGAGAGAGTTAAGCTCATAGACTAGATAAAATATTCGTTTACTTCAACAGGAAGAGGAATATCGCTGTATGTGGCCGGAGAGAGAGTGTAAGCGACCGTTTGGTTAACGAGTTGTAAAGGCTGGATGTAGTTCTCTCCGAATTTACACATCGATGTGTTGGTGATATCGAGTTGCGTCACTTTGAAAGGATGCAACGATTTACCGAAAATCGCTACGTTGGTGCCTCCTGTGTTCGGACCTTTGTTCGGAACGAGCTGGGTGATTTCCGGAAAATCGTAGTAGTAGAACGGAACCATTGTTTCACTCGCTTGCTGGATGTTCTGAGTGACAGTGACGTACATTGGAGCGTCGATAATATCGGAAGGAGGAGAGCTTTAAGGAAAGAATAACTATGAGAACTTTAATGGGAATGTTACCGGCAAATAAGAGTGTTAGAATCGACGAACTTTGCAGTGACGTGGACAGCACCGAAACCGCATTTGAGGAATTCGCCATAGTCTCTGAAGTTAGATCCATGAACTTTGACTATCGTGCCTCCTAGTTGTCTTCCAATGAATGGCTCTATCCAATCGACTTGCGGTTGAATATACACACTAAAGTTCACAGCCTGTTGATCCGAAAAATCTCCTTTTAGCGAGACCTGGAGCGAGATATCGCCAGGGGCGCTGAAAGCCGGAGAGACACAACTCAAGCAGGTTTGATCCTAAGAATCAAGGTTAATTGAGTGGAAAAAAGAATGAATATTCATACCTTTGTGATAAGATCACCACCGTTTCTTCCAAATTCATTTTTGCTTGTGTTATAGTCCGGGTCGGATGTAGGATTTACTTTTTCCATCATAAGATCTTCTGTATCGTTGAATCCAGAGCAGTGAGTCCAGTCGGCGTCAATGTAGTGACCAGAGGTTCCGAAACGACACTAACAACTTGGATTTAGCAATTGATCGGCTAGTTGATGAATTACCCTTGGTGTCTTGTAGGTTGTGTAGTTGAGGCCTTTGAATTCCTTGCTGTAGATCGATACTTTGGTCAAACCTGCAGTTGGCCTACGATGAATTGTATTAGAAGCTGAATATGGAGTTGGAAGTACCCTCCTGTTGGGAAATAAGCCTCTATTTTGAACGTATAGCTGAGGCCAACGAGAAGGGAGAGGAGTAATAGAATGCGAAGCTTTGTTGAAGACATTCCAAGCTGAAATATGGAGAGTCTTTGACTAATTTTTTTAAAAATTTGATTGATTATATCATTATCGGTAACTTAAATAAGTCACAGAAAATTCAAATTCGGAGGATATTTTGATGAAGTTCTCTAAACAAAAAACACGGAAAGAAGCTGATCATTGTCCGAAAACGCTATAGAGTTCAGAGATGGTTGTTATTCACCACATTTTATCTTCGTGATGGTTTTGGGTTGCTTGGAGATGCGCCGTTACGAGCCATCAAAGATTTGCACATATAAATTAATTTGAATTTGAATTTATCACATTTGAATGAAATATCTTTTTCGAATCACATATGATTTAGACTCTGAGTATCTTTTACAGATCCAACAGGCTTATTACTCGAGGCTGCTCAACAATAAGAAGGCTTGGATTGGATCTGTGAAGCGACTCCTTACATGAGAAAAAAAAAAACCAAAAAAGCGAGTAGCTTTTGATTTTCACCCTCAATCAAGTCTTCTTAAGAGATTCTTTCCTTAAATTAAGATTAAGTTAAGTGATACTTTGTTTTTTTGATTGGAGGTTCAATAGACCGAAGTTTATTTTACTATTTTGTTTGGGATAAGTCTTCTCAGAAAATTGATTTCCAAATTGATCGAAGGTGCTTGAAGCCTTTTATAAAAATGTTGTCCTTAGATGTCTATCCTCTAAGGATAATAGAGGAATAGGATAATAAATCAAAAAATAGATGAGAGAAAATCAACTTTGAAAATAGTAGAATAATTTAATAGTTAACTATCTTCGGCAGAGATTCCAGAAAATTCCATTATCTTAATTGAATAAATTTGCCACCGGGGATTCATATGCTGAAAGACAGACTTTATTGTTTTAAAAAAAAAAAGAGCACATCATTGCTAACCTGAAAGCTAAAATTTCTTAGTCAATTTAGAATTGGACTGAGTACCATTTTGTGAAATCGTTCTCTCCTTACAACTTTCTTCAGAATATTCATGAAACATTTCCAAACAAACGTTTTCAGTGATGAATTTTATTGAATCCAGACCCATGTAATTTCGTTGGGAAAAACTAGAAACTGCAATTAGTTTGTTTTGACAAGTCACATGGGTTTCAAAAAGTTAAGAAAACAGCTCAACTCATTTTGTCAAAGGCGATAATTTTGAATCTCAAATAAACATAAAATTTAAAGAAGACCAAACCGCACTAAAATTACCGTATGAAAATTGCAGTTGTAATAGGACTGTTCGTTCTCACGTTGAGTTCGCTAGCTTCAGCAACAGATTTTATCAATTCACTGCAAAGTCAGATTATCTCTGCAACTGTCGAGTATACAAGCGATTTCGAATTGAATTTGGAAAAAATTTTCAAAGAAAACGTGACTTTCACCTATTCGCTTGTTTCTCAGTCGAATCTTTGTCATATCCGCGAAGGCTTCCTTGATAGAAATTCTACACCAATAACTGCTCCAAGGCAGAATATTGACAATGAAATCATTGTGCGATTGGGAGACAATGTCTACATTTTCAGCCTCCAGAGCGACAGTGGCCAAAGACTGGTAAGCATTGAATCATATTCAATCCAGCGAAAGAAAGACTCGGATCAGATTGTGCAGAAAAGCCAGCCTTCGATCGTGAATCTCAATGATACTGCTCTAAAAAAAGCGATAGTAGTAGAAAGCGCTATTCTTCTCTTTGGTCAATCAGAATGTCACGTTTTTCAAGAAACTTCAGGCAACTTGGCATATATCACAAGTCATAATGCTACTAATTCTACGATTTTAGATGTCATCTCATATATGAGTTCTGGCTATTTGATCTTGGCTGATAACCAAATCACGTTGCAAAATGTTACTGTCAAAGGGCCTTCAATCACCTTTTCGAACGCCAGTCATTATAATATCTCCATCCAGAGCTCAGATAATCAGCCTCTTCAAATTGACAGTTGTGACGACACGACTTATTTTCTCGCTGGAGGAGGTACTTTATCAATTTTATCGATTCGCCCTGGAGCAGTCAACGTCTCAAACCTGGGTAATTTGGCTTTCAATTCTACGATCAAGCAAATTCAAAGAGCGCAGAGGACTTTGCTAATTCTTACTGAAACCGCGCTGTTGCAGTATCTTATTCTAGACAGCTGCAGCGACCTGCGTTTGGCCAAATCATTCTCAGCAAATTCTCTTAACATCACAAGCCTAAATTCCTTTTCTATTGTTCCTGGTTCATCCGAAGACAAGTATTTTAGTCTCTTCGACCAAAATTCCCAAAAACTATTTTATTTCAAACATTCCTTGCTGAATGGAGGCGACAGCAGCTATTATGAAAATCTCTCTTTACCAGATAATATGCTGCAGTCCATTAGTCAAGAGACCCGGATTGACGGCTTATTATCACAGGTTGAGTACTTGTGGCTTACAAAGAACGGATTGAATTATCTGCGCAGAAACTATATTCCAGCCACAGTATTCTGTGCTGTCCACTCGGAAACGAAGCCCATTGAGGCTTTGCCTACTATCCTAAGCATAGCAGGAACTAGCCGATTCTGTTCAGCGAAAATCTATAATTTCACAAGTTTCACCAGTCGATTCTCAAACCAATCAAGTGTATCCTATACAAATAACATATACTTCAACCCAAATAAGCTTTGCAAGAGAGAAGCGCTGATTCAGTTAAGACCAATAGCTCCTCCTTCTACAAACGATCCGGAACTTATAAACCTTCCGATGTATAAAAAAACGATAGTAATCGTGCTAGGCGTAGCTTTAGCGGTCGTCCTTTGCATTGTATTTTGCGTTTTACTTTGCAAAAAACTCGATGGCTACGTTGAAGAAGTCGACGAGGAGCAGCCTGCAAGCAAATTTGCGCCTCATCTTCGATACGATGTGCAAGAGGATCCACCATCAGATGTATCAAACGTCCAAAACGCTACGAATGCGACCATGATAGGGAAAAACAGTCAAAGCAAGCAGCAAGGTCCAGACACTACCACTTCTCCGGGAGCCGTCGTGCTGACGACAAATACAAGTGTAACGATGCAAAATTACCAGAAAAAGAAACACCTTACAATAAAAATTCCTAAAATATAAGGTAAGGAAAAGAGTTTGAAACTCCTATTTTCATTGTTTTTTTTTGTTTTCTTGGTTTCATTGTAGGTGCTTTAGCCAGTCTATACAGCTATTTCTTAGATCAAGGCTTAGGATAGATTAATTTGGTTGAAACGCCTTCTGCTTTTCCTTTAAAAGTTTATTATATACCGACCGAAACTCGCAGAGCTTTGTCTTTAATGTAGTACTAAGCTATAAATACTCATGCAAATGTGATAGTCGTAAAATGCTATCTAATAGCTCATTATTATCGTCTTGCGAAAGACTTGCCAGAATTGCTAAAAGTTCGCGGAAGATTTTAGGAGTCCAACGGTATGGAGGAAATCCTTCCTGTCGTGAGTTATTCTGAAAACCTTATACGCTGCTTCGATAATGTTTCCTTTCTTCTTCATCAGCAATTTCACCTTTAAAATCTAAAAGTGATGGTTTAACATCAATTTATTTGTATGGTTTGGTATTGCTTACATCTTCATCATTGAACCCTATAATATCTTTATCGTCTTCTATTGCTGCTAGTATCGATTCTGCGAGATAACGAATAAAAATTGTAACTCCGACGTAGAGAGAGCAGTTAATACCTTTTTCTTTAACTGCATGAAGCAGTTTGATATCTTCAATGAGTTCTTCTTTATCTTTCCCGTATTCAAACACCTCAAAAATGGCATGCGCAACTTTTTCGTTGTTTTCCAACATCTAGGATTTAATAGCACGTTTTCTTATGAAATTTGTTGTTGGTAAATGATATATACATCATAAATCTTTTCGATGTAAGGCATATTCTTCAAGAACCTTGCGTTTTCCATATTTCTGAGGACTTCCTTTCGTTTTGAAATTAGATCCTCAGCAGCCAATTTATTCTTCAGCAATTTTTCTTCGTACTCCATGACAACTAACACAAAGTTTAATCAAGATTCAAAAATTTGTTAAATACTTTTTTCTTTGGCTTCAGCGAACTTTTTCAGTCCTTGAACTAAGTCTAATTTCGATTTCTTTTCGTTTTTCATTTTCGTGTACATCTCTAGCACTGTAGTATCTCCTGCTAAGATGATCTGCGTATGAAATTATTAAACATTAGCCCATTTCAGAGGCTGAAAGAGATTTAAACCTTCTCGAGAGTCACTCTAACAGATACAGGGAGATGTTTCTTCACGTAATAAATGATCTTCATCTGGTCCTGCTCAGACTCACTGACATCAGTTATTTTTTCTAAAAATTCCTAGCAAGGGAATAAAATAAGTCTTCTAGAGAGAATAAACACTGCCTCACTTTATCATTTTTGAAATAGTGTAGCTTCTCAATAATCCATAGAGTGTCTAAGAATTCGTTGAGATCTCCTATATAAGAAAAGGGTAAGTCCTTGATTATTTACACAAAGAAAAAGAAAGACTAACCGTTGTAGAGATAAACCTCATGACAAGCCAAGATGCTGATCTCTTCTTCAGTGTACATGTATAAAAACGACTTGTACTGTTTCTCACTGATCAATTTCATCTCATTCTAGTTTATGGGATTGATTAGCGACACCTTCAAGATTTTAATTCACCTTGAGATTTCTTAGTAGCGCTCTAAATGAGTTATAGGTCATGCTTCGTCGATTCTCCGATGGACTAGCGCCACCTGATTGCAATGAGGTGTCCATATCGGCGAGTTGACTAGAGAAGATTATCAAAATGTAATCTCTTGCTCCTGAATAATTACCTTATCATTTTTTTCACTTCCACATTGTGGCCATGGTGCTCATACTTCAAAACCACGCCGTAAACTTCTTCATAATTCTGTAAAATGTCCAAATTACTTCAAATAATTCATTCAACAATCGTCTTACAGTGTTCATCAATCGGTAGAGGTTCTTCACTTGCTTTTCGTTCAAATATCCAGCCTCTTTAATGATTCTCTCGAATAGGTCCCTCTAAAAACAAATGAAAACATGATGGCTAAAATTGGATGCTCTTACATGGAACTTCTTCTGGTTCGCGGTCTCATGGAACTTATCGATGAAGGTTTGAGCGACGGGATCGATGTCTTCCTTCTGAGGAACTATTATTGAAAGTGATACAATTCTATTCCTAGCGTCTGAAGACGCTTGATGGAAAAGAGAGGGTCCATGAGAGTTGGCTTCCTGATTATTTCCCCCAATAGAGCTCCTTGGAGTGCTATCACTGCTTTGTAGTTTCAATGAGAATCCTTTGATGCTGTCAGCGCGTTCCGGTTTGAGCAAGGAGGTAAATCTTGATGGGGTCCTTTGAATTTGCTCTTCAGTTTTTTCTGGTGTTTTCGGCTCTTCTTTGACTTCAAATACCGATTCATTGAAGTCGTAGATTGTTTCTGAAATCACATTGTTCATGAATTGGGCCCTGCCGCTTAAAGGTTCGATCTGAGCAGGAGTTCCTCTGTCTTCTTCGCTTTTAGCATTGGTTTCTGGGATTTCGGTGATTAAATTTTCGCTACGTGCAGTAGCCTGTGGCTTTGAGGCCTTTTCTAATTCTTTTCCTTTGTCGGAATCCCGGTCGGTGGCAGGCGCCTTTGAGTTTCTCGTTCCATCAGTTTCCCATTGAACTGCAAAGTTGAAGTCTTTTTCAGTTCCGAAGTACGGTGATGCAATAGATTGAACCTACAAAATAAGCAAAATAAAAATTTAAATGACCGCAACTTTCAATAGAATAAATTTACACTGCTCCTCTTGGTATCATCACTCTTTTTCCTGCGAGCGGATTCTTTTCTTCTCTCCTCAAAACTTGATCTGTCCAGATTAAGCGTATCAAACCATCTTCTCAGCGACATAATCAAGTCCTTAATATTGTGATCGTATTTAAAGCATTGAAGAGTTGAATGCACTGAACTGCCGCTCGTGCATTTCGCTGAATTGAAAACCTCAATTTCTTTGCTGTTGAAATTTTCTTTGATTATATTTCCCCATTTCGTCGTGACAAATATTCTCAGGCTCGGAATTGCTTTCTAATTCAACCTCAGTGAATTTCAAACATTATTCACGAGTTACCTTAATATCTGAGAGACCTCCATTATCATTCACAATCTCTTTTATGATTTCAGGTTCATTTTTCAACAGGTAAAACAACATCCCATATTCCTCATAAGCGAGACTTTTGATGTCTTCACACGCTTTTAACGCTTGTTTCTAATTTGTTTGGTGTTTAAGCTCAGAAGGGCATTTATCATTCTATTACCAGAGTCTGGATGTCATTCTCGGTTTCGACCAGTTGGTTGGTGGCTCCTTGAGTTTCAGTCTCAGGTGTTTGACCATAGTTATTATTTGTAGTTTCTGTAGCTGTCTTGGTCGGACTTCGCTTACTATCGAATAAGTTCATTAGGAAACGCAGATCACAATAACGCTTCTACTTTAATCCGCCGAGGAAGTAGGAGAACTGGCCTGATTCAGAGTTCTGATTTTCATAATTCAAAACCGCCTTTTCTCTATCTTCCTCCTCCTGTTTTCGCTTTTGGAATCCATTATTGAGGGTAGTATAGTCATTGCGAGAGTTGTATGTTTCGTAAGGAGATGTGTAAGTTTCTAGTCGGTTCTTCTTCTGATAGCTTTTCAAAATTCTCATAAGCGTGTCGATCAAATCGTCTTCATCGTGATCACTATCGAACACATCAAAAGCCGCGTATACAAGCTCATCCTGCTCGGTTATCAGCTTTTTTAAAGCGATAATATCATTCTCATCGCGAATCTTCTTGCGAACAATAGTATCGACCATCTTAAGAAGCTGGTCTTTGCGAGGGAAAGGAGAGCCAGGCCTTACGACCAAATTTCCATATTTTTCAGTAAGATCTGCCAATTGTTGACTACAAGAAGGAAATAAGTCTTTCCACCATCACATTGTTAGCAAATTACCTTAAAACGTTTATGTCCACATACTCCTTGAAATATCTCGCAAGCACTCTGAAGATATCAGGATTTTCTTCAAGAATTAAGCTTTTCGATACACTTGCCGTCTCTTCCGATATGTATAACTTTTCCTCGAGCTCTGCTACAATCTGTAAATATGTCAAATAAGCTTACTTTTTCAAAACCATTCAAAATACAAGAATAAATTTCTCTTGAGTTGAGGACATTCCTTTCGATCTTCCCGCAGATCGCGCTCTCCCATTTGCAGGTTGAGATCTCCCTCTCTTGGACGTTTCTTTATGTAATATATAAGATATTTACGTTTCTAAAATATAAAATATACCTGGTCGAGCCTGATGAGCTTCAAATTGAGGCGCACTATGGTCTCTCTCCCTGGATCCTTGCGAATTCTTTCGCGCATTCATACGATTAAGTAGTTCATTTATGCTTTCAAGCAATGCACTTAGATTTTCACTCCTAGCTCATGTTAAATGCTAGTAAACCGAAAATAAATCTACTCTTTGTAGGCCTTGAAAATCTGCAGAGCCTCACGGTCTCTCTCTAGCAGCAGCCATTTCAAGAAATAAAACTCCTTTTCTATAATCGAATAGAAAATATGAGGAAAAAATGCATATAGTTTTATGACTAACCTGAAATCATTTTCTTCTGCTGCAAAGTCTCAAGAATCTCGGTGCCTGATTGATTGGAATTATCTTGAGAAGGTGCAGGAACAGCTTCTGGTTTCGAGGAATTTTTTTCCGGCAGTTTGTTACTAAATTCCATGATTGGCGACAAGTCAGGAGGCTCATTCAATTTGATCGTAGCGTCCCCAGAGACAACTTCTCCAAAATTTGCTTGGATCTTCCTCAACACCTTCGCCAGGTTCTTCCATCTTGCTTCGCCCTCTAACACAATAAACTTTTTATTTTTGTTGTACACGATGACGCATGGAACTGGATGTCGTTCAAAGCGTGTAGGACTGCTCTCTCCTTCGTCAATAATATAGTAGTACGCTTCCATGAGAGAATTGTAAGGAATCGCGATTTCATGGTAGCGCTGGAAGTTCTCTTCCAGCTGATTCTTGTCTTGAACGATCAAAAGCAGTGAGACTCTGTTGCCATTCTTCGTCAAGAGGCGGCTCTCAAATTCTTCCATGTTTACGATTTCTGTAGCTTCTCCGTAAAGAGAGTTTCTCTTCACAAACCTTTCTGGGCTTGCTACCTTAGAAGTACGCTCCAATTCCTCTTCGATGAAGTTTTTCTGGAGTTTCTTCACGTTTTTCGTTGAGATAGGTCTTGATTTTTCAAGATCCTGCACTGCAAGGGTCAATACTTCGCCTTTGAGGATATTTGATTTGGATAAGAGCTCGTTGACGCTAAGAAAATTTCCTGAGTTGAGAAAAAGTTCAATGGATAAGTTTATTCTCGTAGGTAGTTATGGTATATACCTTCTCGGTCAGCAAAGCCTTTGATTTTAACTCCTTTAAGCTCAAACGCACCCAAGATCATGCGCTTAAAATCTTCTGGGAGGATATCGCGATTCACCCGGAATTGCTTGGGTTTGTTCTGGAACTGAATAGTAACCAAATCCATGGGATCAATATGCGCTGAATAAAAGAAGACGATAAATTAATTTTTATTATTGAGGAGCGCTCATAAATGTAACTCAGTCTAAATAGTACCCTCTAGACGAAGTTGTCTTAGTCTAATTCAGATAAAGGCCTACATTTAACAAGCATCCAAAGTTTTCAATTAGAAAGAGATGTATGACGTTTTTTAAATTTATCACAGAAATAGAGATGAAGAATTGCTGAATATTTTTCATGGATGACTAATAATTCAATACTTTCATTGGTTGATGTTTGTGAAGTCACTACATTTTTCCTTGCCATAGCGTTAGCCTTGTCTGAAAACTTTTTTTGCATTAATATTAGACAATAATGGCAAATTAACAGTGTATTCTGAATTCGTAAAATTAATACCAACACAACCGTAACTGGTATTTATTCATATCACCACCCACTGAAATTTAAATTAATTGGTCAAAGAAAAGAAAAGAGGACCTTCTGGATATTATTAGAGAATTTCAAACTAATTCATGCAAGGGTTAGAACTTGAATCACAAAAGGCGCCACTTATCGAGCGTCAACTACTCAAAACCACAGGAATGAAATGGATTGCTCTCCTATTCATTCAACTTGCCACTTTCGGCAATCAATACTGTTTCGACAATCCTCAAGCGCTCCAAGGTGCTCTTCAAACAGATTTAAACCTCTCCTTGACCGAATACAACGGTCTCTACAGCTTCTACTCCCTTTCTAACTTCGTTATGCCAATTATATGGGGTTTGGCTATCGATAGATTTGGAAACCGAAGCATTCTCATCATCTTGACCGCCCTTATCGTCATTGGGCAGTTCCTGGTCAGCGTCGCTGGTTTCGCCCACAGTTATAACCTCATGCTCGTGGGTAGATTCATTTTTGGTCTCGGCGCTGAATCACAGAGCTTTGCCGTCAATATCGGAGTCGCGGCCTGGTTCCAAGGTGGTGATCTCGCGCTCGCTCAGAGCACACAGTTCCTGGTTTATGGTGTTTCTTCCTCCTTGAACAGTTTCTATTCTCCAAGGCTCTATGAAAAAACCGGAAGCCTCGGAGCAACACTATTGATTGGGTTCTGGCTTTGTGTTGTGTCGCTGGGAACCGCAATATTATTCGTCATTATGGATAAAAGAGACGCTGATGTCGAAAAGACAATCCAACTAAACAGTTCTTCGGGAGGAGTTGAAGTAGAAGAAAAAGGACCTGGTTTAAACCTCTGGAAGACCATGAAGCTGTACCCATTACTATATTGGATTGTGTTTGCCATCCATTTCCTGATCGCAGGACGATACTACACTTTTACGAATATGGCGAACGATCTATACGCGTTCAGATATCGAGTTTCAAGCACCTCAGCTGGTAATATTCTCATGGTGTTTTATACCATGATTGGTATCTTCAGTCCTTTGTTCGGCTGCATCGTTGATGCTTTTGAGAGCAAAGGCTATCTGATGGTTGTAATCGGAGCGTCCTGCCTGTTTTCGGCTTTGATCGATGATTTCCAATACTTTATCCAAAGCACCAACATGATGGTTGGACTGCTGCCTCTTATCATGTTAGGCATGATGTGGGCCTTTTGGAATGCTGCCGTATGGCCTTTTATCGCAGAGATTTTACCGGAGTCAATTCTTGGTCTTGCTTATGGTCTGTTGGTTATCTCGCAAAACGTATCGATGTTCTTGTCTCCGCTCATTGGTAGTTTCATCGGTGACGCGTTTAATACTAAGCAGTCGACTTACTTTGCTGTGTTAACGTTCATTGCAGTATTGGGCTTCCTTTCTTGTATTTTAACCACGTGGCTGCCACAGTTGGAGAATAGATTACGCAGAGGTCGCAGACAACGCGTTTGATTCATTATCATTTGTGATGTTAAAAAATTCAATGAGAAACTTGACTGAATTAGATTTATTCATGATAACGAACGCAAGTTTGCATGAATGGGAATAAAAATAAACCTTTCTGTATATCACATCTGATCCAAATCAAATTCCTTGCTTAAGATTTAGTTGAAATCTTTGTGAGCTAATTTCAGAATGAAATTGTCCATGTTTTAATGAGAAAAAAACAAACAAACTAAGATAGGCAAAATTATAAATTCTCACCGTATCGACTCCTAATTCTTTGGATATGTCGTCGACTGGGTGCATTAGTCATCGAGAGTTGGGTAAAAACCGCAAGAAGGAACAAAGATTCTCATGGGGCTCTATAAAAACAAAATTATTTTACTGACGCAAAATTTTCTAAAGGAATTTTTAACAGTTAGGTCCCGAAGAGAATCTATTGTTACGCATATCTACACAAATGAACAGAGTGGCACATACATTTCTCAGGTATCAACTAATTAAGTTTTCTTCAAGTTCATTATTTCTCACGGATTCGCGGTCAACTATAAAAGTCTATTCTATTACTATATTCCCTTAATATAAGTTAGCTCTCATTGAGATTTCTAATCGTATAAACATTTCATTCAAAATTGTAAAACCTGTTGTTTTCCTTATTTCTTCTGTCATTAAGAACTCTGAGCTTGGGAAAGAGCTTTTCCGTGAATTTGGTTTTTCAGCAATTTAGACTCTTATACAATTAATCAGTAAATTGGAACAAACAACAAACCAGAATTCCATATTATCGTTACTAATACAAGCACAGTCAAAGTGTCCCATTGGTGCTGAAATTAAGAAAAAGCAAGGCACTACGCTTCAAAATAACCTAAAATAGTATTACAATCTTCATCGAAAAGGTGACAGTAAAACTCTTGGTTATAATTTTCTGGAATTTTGAAACACCGCCAGTTTTTCTCGAAGTTTCGTTGTTCTCGAAGCACTCTGGAACTACTGTGCGAAGCTTTTATCTAATCAATAATTAATAATAGTTATCGGAAATAAACTCCTGAAATGCAAATTTTTGTAAAAACCCTCACAGGAAAAACCATCACGCTCGAGGTGGAAGCCTCAGACTCCATCGAGAATGTAAAAGCTAAAATTCAAGATAAAGAAGGAATTCCTCCAGACCAACAAAGGCTGATTTTTGCAGGAAAGCAATTGGAGGATGGAAGAACACTTTCTGATTACAACATTCAGAAAGAGTCCACATTGCATCTCGTTCTGAGACTGAGAGGTGGAGAGATTCTGACTATAATCTTATTTGTTACAGGATCGATTGTTGCCATGACGTTGTTAGCAGTCCCAGCATGTAAAAAGACCCAAAATATTGCCAAGGCAAACACACCGAGGGGAAGGACTCGCGCCAATACCGCCGAACCAGAAACGTTCGTTGATTATTATACCACGCAGCACAGTTACCATTAATCAGAAATTAGAAATATAATGTTGAGATAATCATTGAACTCATATTATGCCTATATTATTCGTTTGAATTTGTAATTCAACATTGTACTCGAATAAAAAAAATAATCATTACTTGGGAACTCATAAATTGGAATTAATTCCTTCCTATTGTTAAAGGAAACCATTGAGCTGCTGATCTCCGAGCATTATAAATTTGAAAAATTCGCTCTGATAGAACTCTACAATAAAATCGCTGATATCGTTTGTTTCAAATGGATTACTTAGTGCATTGAATGCATTAACAACAAAAGAAAGAAACATCATAAATAACAAGATGCAAACAGTCAAACTCCAGAATAGAAAAATGTAATTCCATTATCAATAACACAAATTGGTCGTTTTTATAATGCTTTTTTTAATTCATTTGCCGTTTCCATTTTGATAAAATTAAGATTCAAATTCTAGTTACTACAACTTTGAAGTATCGCAACGTCAATTATCAACGAATTCCTTATGAATTACTGAAAGTAAAGTTTAGCAGCAAAACTTCTGCTGCAATCTCATCATCATAGATAACATTATCAAAGTAGAATGTGTATAACATAGGTCTACCACTAACTTGCCTCCGAACGATTCTATATGGTGCACTCTGCTCACATTTTAGAACTGTAATTTCGAGATTCTAATGACAAATTTTTGATGGTACAAGAATGTCATATGGAAAGGCTAAAAAATAAAAAAGCATCTTCGATCATAGCATTTTTTCAAATTCTAAAGATACGATTTTAGAAAAGGTTCAGCTTATTGCAATAAGATGATAAGACCAGACTGAATAATTTTCTCACACTCATAGCCATTTCTTTGCAAGCGCATGCCCTTTTTCATATATCTCATAAATAAATAAGTTTCGCTTTCTTTATAAAGACTTATCCCTTTCAAATTCCAAATGTCACTTTTCCTCTGATGCACATTTCCTTCGCTATTTCAGCTTGAATGAATCGTTGTTTCTGCTTCTTTTAGAGATTTTCCAGTCAATTAGGCTCCGAGAGAATCTCCATCAGTAAACTGGAACTAACAAATAGAATTAAAATCCCGAAGTGTCATTATTTAATATCAATTTTTTTCTGCTAAATAATTAATTAATAATTCTCAAGAATTAAGATCAAAATGCAAATTTTTGTAAAAACCCTCACAGGAAAAACCATTACACTAGAGGTGGAGGCTTCAGACTCCATCGAGAATGTAAAAGCTAAAATTCAAGATAAAGAAGGAATTCCTCCAGACCAACAAAGATTGATTTTTGCAGGAAAGCAATTGGAGGATGGAAGAACACTTTCTGATTATAACATTCAGAAAGAGTCCACATTGCACCTCGTTCTGAGACTTAGAGGAGGGCAAATTCTTTCTTTGCTCTTGTTCTTCACGGGCACTGCTTTTGCCATGACATTGCTGGCTATAGGTGCACGGAAGAGAGCCCAAAGAATTGTGAAGGCAAACTCTCCTAAGGCTCATTCCAATCAATCCAATGCTGATACAGATTCCTCATTCCACAGTTATTATGTTGAAACGCATCCTCATAAACATTAATTGAAATCATAAGCCATGAGTGTAACGAAATAACAGCTTTTACTATTATTTGTACATAAGTTCCAAATGAATTTTAGTATTTTCAGGATTGATGTAATTTGGTTTCTTTTCAACACAAGATCAGAGCCTAAGAACTCATCATTTAGTCTTGAATTATTAACTATTTGAATTTATACGTGTTTATCACCACATTAGATATACAGCTGAACAGATGGATACCTAATATTGTTGTTTCTCTTAATTTCTCGTGACTTTACAACAATTAGTTCTTGCCATACATTCACAAAATAAAGTGAGAAAAAAGTTGTGTCTCTGCGGAGAAGAGTAAGGCCCACGAATACTTTAGTAAATTCCATGAAAACCTCCATATAATTTTGCAATGAACTAAAAATAAACCAGCGCCTTATCAAAATCGATAATACATGTAGTTGTGTTTGTTTAAGTATTCAAGTAGAATAAATTGGAAGTGATTCCCTTTCTTCTGAGATTTGAGGTAAAATTTGATCTCCATCAATTTGTTTTCTCTGAGAATGTCAATGATGCGAATACTATCAATTTTATCTGACTTAAGATTGTCTCAGCTTCGCTCGTGCATTTTGGGTCTTTTTGGCTTTCTCATAACGATTTTCCTAATTTAATAAATTTCAGTTTTGGTTCACTGGTTATTTATTGTTGGTGTTGGCCCAAGTCATTTCAGAATAATTTCATGATTCCTCTCTATTAAAACTAACAAATAAAAATTACTATCGAAAGTAAGCCTTTCCAGCAGAGATGTCAAAGAGCAAGAAATTAAGAATTCCCTCCAGAAAGCGCGCAAGAAATAAACAAGAAGAACAGAGAATCGAGATCTCCTTGGATAATTTAGCTGAGAACAATACTAATCTCACCTACTTTGAGAATTTGATGAAAGGAATTTCCACATCGAACACACCAGCGTTAGACGATCCCATTGAGATTGGCCCATGGCAAGAACAGCAATGCCCTTCAATACTCACCAGAGAGCCCCGTGAAATCAAATACCGACCGATGAGTAGTAATACGAAATCACAAATGGCCACACACAAAAGCGTCTCGTTTTTAGAATCGACACAGCAATCCACGAAATTGCAAAACTCTACTTCAAATGCTTCAATCCAAAATGAAAAATTTGACCTAATTTCCCCCGACTCAGCAAAAGAGCAAAAGAAAGTTCGCAATTTCCAGTACTTAAGACCCTCTTCCTCAACGGCAAGGTGCAGCACGGCTAACCTTTCAGCGACTTCTCGAACGATAGCATCTTCTACTCAAACTCGGCAGCCAGTGAAAAATGCTTCCACACAAATTTCTTCACAAAGAGAGGACATCAACGAGCCTTCAGAAGTTGAGGCGGGACAACATGAAGAGGAAAGGGAGAGTATCAAAAAGCACATGTCTGCAAAAACCCTCGAAGTTTTCTCTGAAATCACCAAGAGTTCAAGTATTAGGCCGTCAACGGCTGCCATGGGAAGCGAAATGAATTTTTCAGAGCCACATCTCCTGAACCTATTCCAAAATAAGTCGATTCAGAATAAGATTATCAGGGGTTCTCTCTTTGAGAAAATCAATTCTGGTACAATCTCACACTCATATGCCTTGGCACAGATTGGTGAAGAGAGCAATGAGGGCAACTCATCGATAGGTAAAATCGGCCCACATGATATTGTTGTTGGAAATAAGATCTTCCTGGGTGAAAATGAGCAGAGAAGGCTCCAGTCAAGGAGAGTCCATACAGAAGAATGGGGAAGTGAAGATAATTTTAGTTATATACCGAAAATCCAGACCGTACGTCCATCGACTGGTATTAAACAGATTAGAAAGGGACTTCCTCTGCCTTTGAAGACCAATGAGCAAGGTAGCAAATTAGATGACATGTCTAGTGAGCTGCCAGAGATGAGAAAAGCCACTCCATCAAAATTTTACAGCTCTAGCTACTGCGTAAATCGAGTTTTTTCGCATGAAAAATTGAACCTAGATCTTGGAGAAAGCAGGGCTGCATTCCAACTTACTAACATCAACTACTCGCAACAAACTGATGAGAGAAATAGTATCAAAGAAACTTTGAAAGTCCTCAGAAGAATACACCATAATTCAAATAGCCAACTTAGTAGAAACTCTCAAAGGACATTGGTCAAATTTAAAAAAATGAACAAGGATAATGGTAATGATGACATAACTTCACAATCTGGACACAAACCAAAAGAGTGTACTCCTGATAAAAGAGTCACTGACAACCAATCTCTGAAAGAAGGTGAATTTTTACTTTGAGATTTTTGTGCTTATCATTGATTCTTAGGAGATGAGCTGAAGATTGAACTCCCTAATTTAAGTAATGAAGTCAGGATAACTACACCAAAAAGCACTTTCAGAATGTTTGGTCTCAGGACTGATCGAAACCAAAATTCAAAACAAGAATTTGTTTTCGAAAGCAGCAAAAAATTACCAAATTCCGCACAAAATAGTGCGAGCAAATCATCTAACAAATTTTTCATTAGTAAAAAAAAATCGTTTTTCCAATCAAAGCAGCGAGATCTCATCGCTCAATAAGTGTTTTTTAGCTGTATCGTAATAGCTGTTTTGTTTTTTTTATATATTAATATAACAAGAGCCAATCGTAAACTGTCATAATCAGCAATTAATATTATTAAATTTCAGAATCATGATACTATCGTTCTTGTCGAAAGCAAATCGTCTTTGAAAACCATTAGTCAGGTAATGGTGCCAAGATGAATTGAATTCAAGTACCAAGGAATGTTCTCTGTTTAGCAATATTTGTTTATGTGGTTTCTGTCCTTATCTGTCCTGAATAGCTTGTGAGGTATCTATTTAGATTGAAATAATCTTCAAATTTACAATTAATGCAAGAGAGATAAAAAATTAGCGTTATTCAACATTAAAGCCACATTGCCTCAATAATGGGTAATCACATTTGCTCAAGAACCAACGTAAGGTACGACGCCGCGGATTTCGTTTGCAAGCAGACTCCAAGTTACATTTTCCCAAAAAAGTTAGACGATGAAGGAGCAATATTTGAAGAAAGTAATTTAATTTCTTCAACACCAATAAAATCTGCTTACATATTAGCCCAGAGTCGATCTTCTCTGGAAGGTATGGAGAAAGTTATCGTTCAGCGCTTAAGCGTCAAAGGATTATACGAAATTTTGAAACAAAGAGTAGCCACAGATGAAGAACAGCACATTTCAGTGAATCATGAGCATATTCAAAAGAGAAAGGCTAGAAATATTATACCATTAGGCATTGAGCAAATAAATTCTGGGTATTATGAAGCCATTCAGAATGGAGAGGTTAAATACAGCAAAAGGATACTTAAAGATAAAAACACCGAAGTCGAGTACATAAAAGAATCTCAAGGGAAAGATAGCTTCGAGATTGATAGAACTGAATTTTCAAGAGATGATTCCAACTTGAGCGCGCGTATGAACCACTCAAACAGACCATCTGATTGCTTGCTTCCGACTGATATTGCTATAAATGCTGTCCAAGAAGGAAAGGTTTCGATGAAGCTTTGCCAGTTCTTAGAAAAGCGTTATTCGCAGGTTCAAAATAGGATTTCAAACATTTCGAAAGTATCACGGAATTCGATTGACGATTTCTTTATAAACACGAGTTCTCAAAGGAATTCATATACAAAAAACAGAGGATCAGCTTCATTGGAAGATCTCGTCGATGACTATCACATGCCAAATAACGAGGAATCATTGGTTCAATATCAAGAGGGAGTGCAGAACCGTCTCGCTGTTGCATATAAAGAGAGCTCAGGTTCTCTTCCAAAGCTAAACTCACAATACAAGAAACCTCCTCTTGGAACCTCCTACTACGACACTTCAGAAATCAGAAAAACGCCGCTTGGTACTGAATCAAGTGTGTTGAGAGTCTCTCCAGTTGATAATTCGACTTCTGTAGTCGAATTTGAGACTTCTTTAGCAAATTTAAATCGCACACGTAGTGACAATTCCAACGTTGTTCAAGGAATTCTCACGAGAGCTCCTACCAAAAATAAAGGTCCTAATGGGCACTTGAAGAATTTTGGAGATGAATCAGTGGAAACTCCTCTCATGACAGAGGAAAACATCCTCGAAGGGGAGCATTTTTCCTTTAATAATTTCCCAGACAGCAACAAGGCATCCGGCAATTTTGAAGGGAAAGAGCTACCATATAGCGCTGAAGAACTTCAGCAAAGACAGCAAGAGTGGGCGAATAATCTCCAAGAACTTGAAGTCATTGAAATCGTAGAAGAAGTTGAAGAAGAGAACACTTCAAGGAGTGAGCTAACAAGTAGAGATGAGCCTTGTAGAGCGCAAACCCCTGAGGTCTGCTCAAAAGAAAGCATGCTAAGTACCAGCCCATTAAGCTTTAGAAAGCCAGCGGACAGCTGTGAGAACGAAGAAGCAGCAATGGTGAAGCCAGAACTTGAGACTGAGAAAAAATATTATCTGCGGAGTTATTCTGTAGAGTCAGGAGTTGAACCATCATATCATAATTTTACCAGAGAGGATCGTAGTACGCTAGAAGGAAGCACTGTTGCAGACTTTCAACCAAGATTCACGGAGAAAGGCTTAGAGAATAAGAGGATAACGCTGAGCGAGGAAACACCTTTTGCAAGGTGCTTTGGCTCAACTGAAACGACAGAGTTTATTTTTACGTCAAAAGCGCCTGAGATGGATAAAAGTGATCAGGGATTGGCAGGAATGCTTAGCGAAGAAGTAGAAGAGTTGGCTGTATCAGAAGGAAAGGATTGTGATGTTGAAGTGGAACAAAGCGGTGAGTCGGACAAAGATGACAATAATTTTCAGGAAGAAGAAGTGTATGGAGAAGAAGAGCCTGATGGAGAAGAAGATCAGCCAGAAGAAACTGAGTTTGAAGAAAACCAAGAAGAAGAGAATCAAAGTGAAGAAAGAGGAGAATTACGAGGAGAGGAAAATCTTGCTGTAATGCAACCGCAAGAAGAAGAGCTTGCAGAGGAGTATGAAATCGAAGAATACGAAGAACCAGAGGCACAAGCTCAGCAAGAAGAGGCACAGGAAATAGAAGAAGCTGAAGAAGAAGAACAGCAAGAAGAGGCGGAAGAGCTTTATGAAGAATTTATAGAGGAAGAAGAGGAAGAAGCTCAAGTAGATGGACTCGATGAGGAAAACCAAGAAAACGAAGAGCAGGCGCATGAAATAGATGCACAAGAAGAAGGAGAGGAAGGTCAAGAATCAGCAGAAGAAGGAGAAAGAGAAGAAGGTCAAGAATCAGCGGATGAAGAAGAATCTCAATATGAAGAAGAGATGGAAGATGAAGATGTCGAGTATGAAGAAGTTGAGATAGCAGGTTCTAATGATAAGGGACGTCCTCAAAGTAGAGGGGAAGAACCCCGAGAGGATAACATTTTAACAAAAGAGCCCAATGAGATATGAAATTTTCTACCAGATTGTAAAATAAAGGCTTCAAGTTGTACATAGCCATTGTTTTGAAAATATATCTAATTGATTTTTTTCATTTTATCCCAAATACCAATAGATATTCTATGAAATTTGTATATCCAGTTTAAATTCAGTCTTGTGAACGTTCTGTCTAACTTACGGCCTGTTGCGAAAATATCATCATGATCATCGGCCCGAGTTCACTTATAAATAAAAATTTTAATGTTAATACTGGCAAGTGTGTCATCCAAAGAAATTCCGAGCTTTAAATATTATCATTTGTTTTTAATTCTGTGTGAGTTCTCTCTGATCTTTCCTATATCTTCTTTGTTGTCTTTCATCTTATGATTTGAATTCCACAGTCATATCGTCTGCTGACTTAAATTTGAGATGCAAATGGACTGACAGAGAAATAAATATTTAATTAAGTCATGGGAAACAATCAATCGATCCTAAAACCAAGGAGAAAACTCGTAAATTCCAATTCTCCTCTCCTTATTTACTTATTGTCTAACAGGCTCCACGGCAAGTCACCAATCCTAACAAAGAATCCTCCCACTATCTCCAGCCAAAGTACATCGATGATGATGATATGCCTGAACAAGGTAATCCATTGTTATTTGCCCACAAACTTAACATCTAACCAGAACATGAAGGCGACGACGAGCCTGTTAACCCATTAGAACAATACATCACCAAAGCAATCGTCGCAAACAGAGATTCAGGCAGCCTGAACATCTTCACAGCCAAACGCTCGCTTCAACGTCCTTCACAGCTCGTTCTCGATCGAGCACAAAGACTGTCTTCACAACATATCGCTATACCTGCGAAAGAATTCATGGAATGCATTAATCAAATGCAAGCGCAGCTCGGAACCAAAGATAAAGGCAAGTCAACCAAACAAATATTTGACCCGATACCAGAAGATCCTCGAGGTGAAGTCCTCTTAACTAAGCTATCTAGCCATTTGTCCTTGAGCCCATTAAACAGCCATGTTTTTTTGACTGAACCGCATGATAATAATCAAAAGCTCCCAAACAAAGAAACCACAGTCAACTTGACATACTCTCAAACCATTGAAGATAAGAGCTCTAAAAAATTATCAGCACGACTCCATGATCCTCTATCTCAATTAACTATGTCAAAAGACCGCAGCCAACCTCTCAATAAAATCAAACACATCCCGAATCTGCAGTTTTCTCTGCCTATTCTAGATGAGAAAACTATCCATCAGATCCATTCAGCGAGGACTTTGAGAGGCAAGACTAGAAGAGCCTCATGTATGGCGAAATTGTCTGAGAAAGCGGATGAAAATGACCTCATTATATTCTCTTTCGTGGACAATTATGAAGATATGGCCAAGAAAATGACTGCGGTAGGTCGCACAAGCATTTCATTGCACACTGGTCGCACTATTGAAGTATCGAACAATGAATATTCAAAGCAGATCGCTGTTTATCGAACCAATGAGTTTAAATTCTTAGCAGCTAAACGTTCAAAATCAAGCGATTTTGAAAGAGAAGCAGAGATCTCGATGAAAATGGGCACGTATAACGCGATTGAGAAAATCAGGGAAGAGGAGGTCTCGACCGAACATGTGAAGCTATTCGCAAAATTCTTAGTCCCGAATCTAAAATTAACTGAGCTGAAACCACTTTATCGTCCGAGCGACCTTCCGAAGCAGGTAACCACAGGACGGCAATCGTCGAATAAGCTTGATGATGATTTTTCTGGTAATTTCCCAAAAAATCCTGAGTCAATGAGAGGAGAGCTATATCCAACAAGCAGGATCTTGCTTCCTGACCACTCTGAGATCCAGCCTCTATCACACACTCGGAGAAACGAAACAGCAAGAAAAGAGTGGGAAGAACTCATCAATGAAATTCAGCCCAATACAAAATGCATTCAAGACGAGGAGCAGCCCATCCCTCAAATCAGAGATTCGAGTCCAAGAGTAGCCACTAGGATGACTCCGATGTTCACCAATCATAAGATCGACTTCGAAACAGCAATGCAGGGTTCTGTTAAAAGTTCAATGGTTCAAGAATGCAAGCCAGAGAGTTTAAAAGGCGATACTGCAGTGAATCGGCTTTCAGAAGTCGAGTGTCGTGAGAGCTATGAGCCTGTGGTACGCAAACAGGAGAAGCTGATGGCATTCAATAAGCGCCCGACAATTGCTGTTTCCGAGGCATCGAAGCATGGAAACCAGAATCCTGAAGAGGTGGATTTGTCACCAGAGCACAAGATAAAAGAGCATATGATCACAGAGTTTACTCCTGGAAAACGTCTGACCAGTGAAAATAGAGGGTCGATCGCCGGCTTCTCCCAAGGTGAAGTAGTCGAGGAAATGCCAGCTGCTCCTATGAGAGGTGAAGGATCGTATGATAGAAAAGAGCTGGGAGGAAGAGAGAGCATTTTCCGCGAGTTTGACCCAGCGGAGAATCCTGTTCAAGAAAGATATAGCCAAGCCTTTTGGAGGCTCAGCAGTTTCTATCGCGACCTTCTCAAAAGAAACTCAAATAGAAACTCAGAAGTCCGCATGGAAGGAATCAACACGGCCGACGAAGGAGCTACTTCAGCCAGAATGAATAGAAATACTATTCAATCGTTTATCCCACCCACAGATAAGGAATGCGCTTCTTTAGAGAGTCTTCCAGAGGGTGACTTTCCTCAATCAAGACTTTATCAAAACCCTTCTCAAGGGTGGAAACCAAATGATTCATACGACTGGAATGCTAAGCCTCAAGGGAAATTGGTTGAGAGCACCTTTACTCATGTTGGACCGACGAAGTCCAAACACCAGGAGGAAGAAAAAGAAGGATTTGTTAGTCCATTTTCCGGGTTACATACTTATAGAACGCTAGGTAGAGAGTCTTATGACCAATTCAACCACTCACAGGTTATTGCCGGTCAAAAGAGAGATTCTAATCTCCAATTCAGCCAGCATTTTGGAGAACCATGCAATCTCGAATTGAAGGATCCATTTAGAGATTCTCTGGGAAGTGACAATAAATGGGCGAATAATATAGCAAAAGAATTGCTGAGTGAAGGAATGGATTTTGATGTCTATAACAGTGGCTATGCTAGCGTGTACATGACGAAATTTGGTAGCAAGGTTAGCAATCGTGAAAGCACCGGATCGAAAAGGAGTCGACCCAGCCATCTCAAATGGAGAGGGATAAGCCGTAACATTAGTAATATCACGAATAGAAGCAGTGGAAAGAAAGATAGGAGATTGCCGAAGATCCCTGGAGATTTTAGACTCAAGCTTGAAAAGTTGGCGCAGAAGTCGGAGCAATTAGTCTATCATAGTCAGTATGCGAGTCCGAGGGTAAGTGGTGGTGGCAACCGTGGAATCCGGATGAAAAAAGTGTCTCGGTTTAAAACTCAAAGAGATAGCAGCATCGAATCACCACCAGAATTGAGCCCTAAGAGCTACCCAGTCAACAGAGATGAGCAAAAAACGGATTCAGAGTTTGGAAGCACGAAGCGCCAAAGCTATTTTAAATTTAACTTTGGTCAAGACGAATCTGTTGACTTTAAAAGAACGTTTGAATATAAAACAACTTTTGAGAGCGGAGCTGAGTCACCAACGGCTAGAGATGAACAAAATGAGCCAAAGATTTGATTTGAATTTTCTAAAGCAAATTCTGAAACCAATTTCCAATTTGTCTTGATATTCGTTCTTGATGATTAAATTTTAGCAAAACAATTTTTTTCAGAAACCTCACTACATATAGCAACTGTAGTAAAAAGTTTCCTCCTAGTTTACGTACGATGAAAGTCTGGTTAAAACATTGTAGATCCCGTCACAATCTCATGTCTTTAATCGTTGTAATGTTCCTGGTGATGTCTCCACTCAATTCCCAGATAGAGTTTATATCATTGATCTCGAAGAAAAATTAATATTCGAATTAATAACCCAATTTCTGTTTCAATTAGATATTACGATGAGCTTATGAATTATGAATTCAGAAACAGCATAGATAGGTGAATTTCAATTACTAAGAAAGCAGCAATCCAGCAACTTTCTCGCTTTCTCAATTACTCAATAATATTATTAATAGCAATTAATGATTATTTATAAGAGGCTTGAGCAGTATTGGAATATCATCCGCTGGCTCATAGAGTAATCCTTGCTGCATACGTAGGACGTAACCAGACTCAATGCGTAGAATAAACCTTTTCAATAAATAGGTCAAGATGACTTTTGTCTCCAAAAGAGCCAAATGTTGTCCAATGCAATTCCTTGACCCTGCCGAAAAAGGAGCATATATAAAAGGATCAGGAAGCGTTAATCCTTTCCATCGATAAGGATTGAATGTTTCCGGCTCAGGGAAATTGGTTGGGTTCTGGAAGTTAAAGCCCAAATTAAACTCCACGATCGTGCCTTTCTTTATCCGAAGGTCAAGAATCTCATTATCCTCCATAGCGATACGGTGAAACACTTTCTGCGATGGAGATCCCATCCGAAGCGATTCTTTTATAAAGTACCCCATCAACTCCAGTTTCTCGAGATTCTCATAAGTAATCTCGCCCTCCGATTTTATATTCAGTTCTATTTCCTCACGTAGTTTGTTTTGGAAATCATATTTCTCCATGAAGTAGCAGCACATTGCAAGAAGATGCCCTGTTGTGTCCATCCCAGCGCCGAATAGAGTGCCAAATTGCACCTCTAACTGCTCCAGCTCAGTCTTACTAATATCTTCGCCATGTTTCTCAAGGAATCGATGTAGCAGGATCTTTGAATCAAAATTCGTTGGGTTTTCTCTAATCTTTGCAATTTCTCCTTCAATCAAGTCAACGACAATCTTTTTCATTAGCTTGACATTATGAACAAATTCGCGGTCGCTTTTCCTGAGTCCAAGGCTAAAGAACCTCCATCCAAATAATAGGTTTGTCAGACTAAAAGTGAGTCTTGAACTCCAAAAGAGATGCTCAGCCATCATTTCGGTGAAACTCTTGCCTTCAACTGTGAGGTTTGAGACTGAATTGCCAAAATACATTCGGCATATGATATCGCCGGCTATAGTCTGGAAATTTTTCATGGCTAAGAACTGGATTTCGTCGCCTTTTGACGACTCTTTTCGGCATTTTTCGATTTGTTCAGCAGTTTTCTTTACGATAATAGGCAAGAGACTCGTCATATACTCAAAATGAAAAATCTCAGAAACATTTTTCCTCTGGTTCTTCCAGTTGGCTCCTTCTGCGAATACGAGCCCAACTTCATTGGAAGTGTAGTTGAAAAGCTTATAGAAGTTGAGGTCCTTTGTATAATATTTGAGAGCTTTGTTGTTGAAATCTCTGATATAGGCTGGGTCTGTCAGAGAGATGGACACGGTTGAACCCAATGGTAGTGCATATCCTTTCAATTTGGGGTTGCTTTTTGCGAATTCTTTCAGGTGGTAGTAACAATCGCCTCGAGTAGCTGTCTGTGTGGCAATTAAGTATCCTTCTCCGACGATGGGAACATAGAAAGTGAGGATTCCTTGAGAACGGTACGATCTCAGCAAGAAGTAGGGTCTCAGGAAATACTTAATAATAACGCGGAGCACCAGGATAGACAAGACAGCTAGGATTATCTTCAGAATCATCTTTAATTAAATGAGTTTTCAGAATATTTCGATAATTTTCGTAAATATAAGTTTATTCTACGATCAAGGCTTTAGAAGATAATGAAAAGTAACGTCATTCATGTCATAAAATCCAAACAGCCATGGTCAGCTTTATTGAATAATCATAAAGAGGCTAACTAAGAGGATTATCGTATCGATCAAAAGGATGAAAATAAGTGAAAAAGCAGTCTATTTTCTTTACAACTAACTAAATTGAAAAAACAAATCCCCCCGAAGCCCGAAGGAAGTGTATGGTATTTAAAAACAAAAAAAAGTGCATCAGAGGATACTTTTAATATTCTCAAACAAAAAATCCATATAACTTTCTGATGAAATGGCTAATGAATTATC
>ENA-UOUE01000549-UOUE01000549.1-compost-metagenome-genome-assembly--contig:-NODE-549-length-29645-cov-8.607650_pt1 | contig 29645 bp, 19 predicted proteins | sample MGYA00238146_ERZ747223 | MGnify/ENA primary metagenome ERZ747223 (study PRJEB28781, sample SAMN06268865) | compost metagenome | isolation source: single cell | place: USA: California, Emeryville, Joint...
CAAGCAATATTTCGACATTCGATTTGGATCAAAAGTCAAGTGCATTGGTTGAAAGAATTCAAGTATTGGAATGTAATGATCAATCCAGGAAATATGTAGCACCAGAAAATCTTCGTTTGCGGTCTACTTTCAAAAGTCAGAGACAAACCATGGCATCAGAAATCTTTGCATTGGGACTGATCGCCCTAGAGGCTGCTGGACTGGATGAGAAAATTTGGAAGACACTTTCAGCTATTGAGGACCCTAAAAAATACGAGATGAATATCGAGATGATCATTCAACAATTTTCTGAAAAGAGAAGCCTGGGATCCCAACCAAAGAGAGATTTTATAGAAATTGTGGGTCAGCACTTTGTGAACAATAGTACCTCATCAGAACCTCATATAGTAGCTGCAATGCTCAAAAAAGACCCTGCCGAACGATTAAAAGATAGTCTGGAACTTCTCAATATAAAAACGATCTCAGACTCGCTCTGTAACGAGGTCATGCAACCAATTCTGAAGCGTCCTGAAATAATAGCTGAAAAAATTGACGAAGATAAAGCGTTGGTTGAGGAAGAAGAAGAAAAGTATCAAATTATACAGCCAGGCAAAACGATTAGCAAAGACAATGATATATACATAGAAATCAAAGAGGTTCATCCCGATATCAGAGAATTAATAGAAAATTCGCAGTCCAAGGACGTTGAAGAAATCGATCTTCACAGCAAGAGCCTAATGGATATTGATGCAGTAGCACTCAGAGCCAATGCAACAACTTGGAAGAACCTCAAAAAGTTATTACTATATAGCAATTTGATCGGAGATAAAGGCATTATGGCTATAGGAAGTAGCACCTGTTGGAAGAACCTCCGAGTGCTCGATTTAGCCAGGAACAAGCTCGGTGACGAAGGTTGTGCAGCAATAGGCCGTAATAAAACATGGTCTTATTTGGAACTGCTATACTTAAATAAAAATGAGATAGGTGATAAAGGAGCTATAGCTATTGGGAGCAATACTACCTGGAAAAATCTCTTGGAATTATCTTTTGGATTTAACAAAATCGGAGACGAAGGAGCAAAAGCAATCGGGTCGAATTCGACCTGGGTATACCTGGAAGAACTATGCTTATATCATAATGATATCGGAGATGAAGGAGCGATTGCGATTGCAAGTAACAATACATGGCATGAACTGAAGTGGTTCTATATGTGGCATAATCCTCGAATTAGTGATACAGGAAAAAGCGCGTTAAAGAGTAGCAAGCTATTCGGCTCTATTGTCAACTTTGAGAAACAGAATTGGATGAAATAGAATCGGATTGAGGTTACCTTAATCGAAGAACATAAGCATTTTATTGCTTACAAAAGTGGTGACATACTCATTTTACAGGCATTAATTGATTAAAGATGTATAACTCTATAACGAAATTGAATGATCTATTGAAACACACCACTCTCTTTAACAGTGTTTTTTTTGTTACTTTGAAACAATGAACTAATTTATTCATCATTGCTTGCTCAGTAGAGAATTCGCCAGCTCTTAAAAGTTAATCAAGGAGTTGAATCCATGAGGTTTTGAAGATGTCTTTGCTAGACTTGCACCATAGTCTATTGATTAAAGCGTAAAGCAATTTGTTAAGATGATTCTATATTTTCGTAACTTTCTAAATCTCAATCACCAAAGTTGAAAACTCTTACATAGAAGAAAGAGATTTTTAATGTTGTAGAGGATACTTGTAGAGAGGAATTGATCGTATTTCAGCTTTAGTTCAGCACGACAATATTAGAATTCTATTTCAAGCTTCAGAAGAAACTTCGGCATGGACAGTTAATAGAAATAAAGACCACTGCTTATTTCGTATGGCAATGGCTTTTACTTTCAAAGTAGATCGAGTTTCTATACAAGAGAATGTTATCTACCAATAACAGTAGCAGGATCAAATCTGCTAGAATCAATTTTCCTTAGAATTTTACTTGATGATTTTGGATTTTGCTGCTTGATAATAGGATAATAATTAAAAATAGAAAAAAAACACTTCATTTTTTTATAAGTACTCGTCCAAAGCCAAACACAAAAATTTCAAATAGTTAGCACGTGCAACTAACTATCTAAAGCTTCCGAAAGGGGAAAAAATTTGATTGGAGCTCGAATTGATTAACTGCGTGCTTGACCTCTGTTGGCTCCAAAGTGCAAATTGCTGTTCATATTCGTGCCGCCTTTGAAATTGTTGTTGAAGCTCCAACTGAAGACGCTGATGCCAGAAATAATAATCCGTATTTTGGATTTGAATTAGCATATGCATTTTCTCATGTGCATCAATTGTTTCTCTTTCTTTTTCAATGTGAGCCATTGCAAGTAATTTTGAAGATAACAAACTAAAAGTTTCGTGCAGTTTCTGCGTATTTTCCTGTAATTCCAACTTATTTCCGATCAGCGGCTTTGTTGAATTCTCAGGCATATTTGCCGTCTTTGGGCAACTTTGAATATCCTTTTTCAAGTCTTTTCCTTTCGGAAATCTCAATCTGTGCGGAATCTTCTGTACCCTTCCAAATTTTCGATAAGTTGCTAAAACTGATTTAGCACTGGAATAATTGATTTTCAAATCTTTTGCCACTTGAACTTGGCTCTCTCCTCCAAGAAGGACTCTTTGTAGCAAAATTTCTCTTTTCTCATTTGAAATATGATTGTAAGGTTTAAGATTCCTTTTCCTTCGAGGAACCTCTTTACAGGAATCGCTCTCAATGGAATCATTATTTGGCGATTGGGAAAGCAAAGTTTTTACAAGTTCTTCCATATGGGAAGGCTCTTTGTCAGCTTCTTGTTCTCCCGAGATTTGGTGCTTCAATAACATTGACATGGTAAAAGAAAGGGTGGGCCTAGTTTTCGGTTTTCAGATATGCTTCGATTTTTCTAAATTATCTGAATGAAATTATAGTCCCTTTTATAGACACCTTTGAACATCAAACTAACTTTTGGATGGATACTATTAAATATGCGGTATTAAACTGGAAAAATTTTATTAAAACTGAATGAATACCAAAAAATTAATAAGAAAGATATCATCAGAATTTGGAATTATTATTGGGTGGTGTGATAGCAAGATTTTACTCAAAAGTCTTAGAGTTCAGTATAGGGCCTATTTTCAGAAACCTTATAACAAGCTTGATTGAGGGGTAAACTCTTTAAAATCGAAGAGTTGGAGTCGTTTCTTATCGAGTTGACTTGAAGATTCGATTTTGTAATCATTCTAACTTTCATTGGATATTATTTGATGACGTCACTAGCAGGCAAGACTCCCAAAAAAATCGTGAATTAAGCTTCGCTTACCAGGGAGGCTAAAGCTCTGAACGTTACCAACGAAAGGTGAGGACAAGATATACCGAATTGGTACTTCAGATGGCAATTTAAACCAAAGTTAGCAAAGTAACCGAGCAAGTCAATATTATCAATTTGCAAAAAAAGAGAATTTTAATTTCTTCAAGGCAGGCCATTGCCTATAATCTGAAGATCCTTGCTTTAAGAGGATTCATTTGAATCAACGATTTAGGAGGAAATGTATCAAATTGACCCGACCGAAAGTCTTCAAATCTTAAGAGCCTATCTCTCTCACTCATCACAATTTAGACTTCTGAAATGCAAACCAAATAAAGAGGTGCATAACGATTTGCAACTTCATGATAAGTTACTACTCTATCAATTCCAATTTTTCTGCCTATTATTGATGCTAACAATGCTAGAATAGGCCCATTCTAAGAGGAGGACAAACGACAGTAGATCACGTATGGAAACCAAACTGCTTAATCTTGGATTTTCTCTGCAAAGGGACGACAACGTGGGGTTTTTGAAAAGCTGGTTCTGAGGTATTGAAATTAAACTCGTTTATTTTGCATTAATTATCACTTTGTATTATTTTTGATCAAAGACAAGAATTATTACTTGCAAAAACTGCTATGGACGAGTTCATATACTAATCTCGTACTGATATGATAAAATAAAGTTTTTGAGATTGTGAGATTCCATAGTAATGCTCATATTTTCACTACTTAATAAAGAAGAAAATAGCTGTTTTATTTTGACTTTGATCAATCAATATCAAGGATTTATATGAACATCAGAAGCTCAAGAGCCATAGTTTTTGAGGGAGACTTTCTGAGCCAGATCCACTCAAACATTGCAAATTAGAAAATTTTGGTAATGAGAGATACCATCATTGAATCATTTTTGAAAATTGTCCAAGTGTGAATAACTTAGATTTTTCAATTCTTTCTTTCTTCTAAAACTTTTCGTTGATTATTGTGCAGAAGAGGAAGTTATTTGCATTCTTAATATGCAACAGAGATTAGAAATCCAACAATAAATAAAAAAGAAAAAATTAAAGTTTCAAGCCATATCAAATTCCACAAAACCGATTCTTCTCGTCCACTAACTCGATTTCATTTAAAGTTTGAAAGTGTTCTGTCGAAAATCTTTCACAGTTATTTCGACAATAGACTACTATCTGCTCTTATAAAACTTAAGTTTCGAGTACTACTTGAGACTGATAAATTATTCTCACTTTCTCTGGACCCAATTTCATAATTTTCAAGGGAAATTCCGCTGTAAGTCCTACCTGTGCAAAAGCTTCTGAGATATGCTCTAGTCCTCGGAGATAATCCATAAGCAATTGCATTTAATAATCCTTGTGAGTTCCAAAAAATATATGTGAGTAGCACGAAAAAGTCTGATGGTTCGGATTGCGTGATTTTCATATAGAAGCTGGCGACTATCCAAGGAGTCAGACACAAAATGAGGATTGAAGGGTAAACGACCATTTCTAAATGTATGCCTTCTCCGAGTTTTTTAATACTGCGAACGATGAAGACGTATACCACTGAGCAATAGCATATTGAGATGGTACAAGGTAGAACCATGAATATAATGTCTATCCAATCATCATCCACTGTTGCAAAATCCATCCAACAAGTTTGAGTTTTCTCATGAATAGCTACTGCTTGTAAAGGGAACATTATAGCAGCCAATATGATTGATAATGAAAACGATGTAACGACATACCTTTTGAAGTATCTGTTAATTGAATCCTGTGGTCCATCCTCTAAATTTCTCAGAACGAAATGAGCAAAACAATTTGTCCAAAAAACAGATGACAAAAAGCCCAGATTTTCAAAGGCGAACAGAATTCGACATTCATCTTCCCTTGAAACCTTCATGAAACCCTCCAGGATGTTACCAATTCCGAAAATCAAATCACTCAAACTGATCATGGCGATCAGTTTCGCAAAGGGACCAGCAGCTTTCCTCATTATGGCCAGAATTACCAGAATTAAAACGCTTCCAATAGTAGAAAATATACTGACAATCATTGCAGTGGTGATTATGGTACTGAAATCGTCATGAGAGTGATTGGATGCGACAGTATTTTCGAGATATCTCTGAGAGTAGGAAATATTCATTGTGTAATGCTTTATTTAAAAAAATTAACTTAGGATGGGTTATATGATGCAAGCAGAAATCCAGGAAAATGAGAAAATTGTCCTTTGTGAGTTTTAAAGCATTGCGAATATCACTTCTTTTGAATAGCAAGCATTTCAAAACACCCTAGTTTCTGAATGATTTATTTCGGATATGGTTTCTATTGGATTAATATGTTAAAACACCATTACACCAAAAAAAAAAAAGTAAGAAGATTATTGCTGCTTCTCTCATTACGAACATATAGGAGATATATTAAAATGAAGTGAGAAAACGACAATTTGAGAGAGGTTATATCTTAGCTGTCTAAAATTACTAAATATTCAGTCAGTCTAAGAAGAGTACTAATTTATTGACCTCAGCAATGGAATCCTTAAATGGACAGTTGTCTTTTGTTTCAGATCAGGAGCCAGTTCAGAGTCTACAAAAGGTCATTTCTGATCGTCAAAAAACCAAAGGACAGATCTGCTATCATTATCGCAGGTGTCTTTGCCATTTGTCAAAGAATGAATGTAATTTTGCCCACGGAATCGATGATCTGAACATGGAAGAGATGAAAGTCAAGCTAGACCAAGCAGTAGAGCTACACAAAACTATCAAAAATAAGCAAGACCTTGAAAGATGCATAAAGCAGATAGAAAGAAATCGGATACATCAGGATTATATCGGAGAAATGGACTTAAATACAAGATTCTATCTGGCTCAAAAAGAGCTAAAAGATCTCGGATATATTGATAGCATTTATATGATGGAGGAAATCGAACTAGATTACAAAGTTTGTAAACCGATCAAGAAGAAGGTGGCAAGGGATATGTCACGGAGATTTATTGAGTTCCTATTTTCCTACTTTAATACAATTCATTTGGACAAATGGCTGGTTGAACTATGCTTTCGTCAAATCAGTTGGAAGGCAAGCTATGTCTATTTTGTAGATACTGTGTTCACTTTTGAAGCTCGAGAAAAAAATAAACGATCTGCTTCAATCGTTAAGATGCCACCAAGGGATATATTGGAAAGGAAAGTAGAAGAATCCATTGTGCAAATAATAAAGAATCGCAATCTAATGCAAGAAGTGCCAATCAGCCCATCCAAGATATCAAAATATTATTATATCGACGTAAGCAATAGTATCTGGACAGAACCGACAATGGCTGGATTTTTCAAAGTTATTCAGAAAGAACTCGATGCATATCTTGCGGAAATTAGTGGAAGTGATCGCTTCCTAGATTTGTTAAGTAGAGAACTGAACGTTAACCGTGAAGAACTCTGCAAAATAACCATCTTTGATAACACATTGAACGAAAATTATCAGATTTCAAAACTAATGGTCAAGATCATACAGAACTTTGAGAGAGAGAGTGAACACGGCATCACGACCTTAGAAATTCTAGAAAATCATGTTTTTGAAAAGCTTTTCAAGGTGTACCCCAATTCCAAAAGTAACTTATCATCCATTAGATACTGGCTCAAGAATCTATGCCTCAAAAACAATGCCATTATCGTTCCTCTTCTGCCTGCCACTTTTGTCATCTTCGGAAACAAATTGCGAAAACCTGATGCAATCACAAACAAACAACCGGCCATCGACCATCTTGATCTCCTTGAAGAAGAGAAGGCGGCTATTAACATCATCATCACGGGCACAGAAATCGACACGACTGGAAAAGTATCTGAAGTTCTCAAAGAAGAATCCAAAGAATTCATCACAGTACAAACTCCAAACAAGTCGAAGATCATTGGAATTCAGCGCTTTGAGAAAAATCTTCGAGCTCCGATCGAGAACATGGATAAAATTAAGACTCTTCCAGCTTTTGATGAATGCAAATTAATAATACCTGATGATCGCTTCACAGAAGAAGAAGTTCTCAAATTCATTGACAGCAGTAAAATCATGCTTATTGATGCTGAAAATGAGCATCTTCTTGAAGAATTTGAGCTCGACACCAAGAAAGTTGATTCTGTAGGAGTCGATATTGAAGGATGTCTTCGTAAGAATGGATATATTGAGCTGATTCAAATATCAGTGGGTGAGAGAATTTATGTTTTTGACTTCTTCAGTGTTCAGTCAAGAGCTGTACACAAAAATGATCAGAATTATGAAAGGCTGTATCTTCGAATGGTAAAAACCATTCAAAACATCATGCAAAATGAACTCATCTGTAAGATCTTTCATGATGGAAGAAAGGACTCCCTGGTGCTAAGATTGCTGCTTGATGCGTTGCCTTCTCACAACTATGATGTCAGTGCAGCATATAAACTCAACCAGCAGCTAATGATTTATGAGCAATACAAGGAAGCCTTCAGAAGTGTGCCACAGAATACTGAGCCACTAATCATGAATAATATTCAGACTAAAGAGTGCTCTAAAATCTACAACCAAATAGAAACAGTGAGAGACCCAGGTCTAAATGAGGTGCTAAGAGACTACAAAGCAGCACATGGAATAAATCCTCTTAAGGAAATAATGAAGCACAGGATGCATTCGCTCCCTAGAGACTATTTCCTGAGGAGACCGATAGATAGAGAGAATCTCATTTATGCTTCTAAGGATGTTGAAGATTTAGTTCAAATAAAATCAAATACATTTGAAACTATGGTGAAGAAGTTTGAAAGCCTCTTCGGTTTGGTGGATGAAGAAAAAATCTATAGAATGTTCAGAGTGATCTCAGACAGTTATGAAGCGGGAGATCCTGATATTTAGCTCAGAATCGAAGACAAGTCATAGCTGTCGATACTTTATCACTCAAAAGAAACAGAAACTCAGCTAAATGAGGAGTAGATGTCGCCTGCCTTGATCACACAAGAAATCATCCACACATGTAACTTCATTGTGTCTCTAATTTTTTCATAATTTTTTTTTATTTCAAAGAGTTTAAATTTTGATTTAGTATCTATCAAATGTCACAAAGAAAATTATTGAGACAAGTTTTTTGTTGTTGTTAGATAATTTAGAATAATAGGAAAACTTCAAGTATTGTCATTTGAATCAATTTAGGTATCATATTGATTTTAATTGCAATCCAAGGTTTACGAAACTTAATCATGGATTGAAGATCTTATTTGATTTTGATAAACTAAAGAAACATACATCCCCATTAGAAATTTTATTACTGGAGGATTTATAGTATATCTTATAGCAATCAAAGAATTAGTTATTATCTTAATCGTCTTTACCTATACTTAGCAAACATTGTCCGCCTTAGTGATATAATTCTTTTCGATAATGGGATGAACGGTTTTAGTGCCTTTCTTCTCCTTAGCCAATCGGTGGGCCTCTTGCTTGAAAAGTCTCTCTTCATGCTGAACATCTCTCTTAAACTCAGCAGCAAGTCCTGCTAACGATGTCTCTTTGTATCCTTTTTTCATGTCTTCTCCAGTCTTTTTGGCGACTTTGATAATTCTATCAAGGGATACTTTGTAGTCACCTCCTTCATTGAGAGACATGGCGATTTTTGCGGCATTTATGGCTTTAACGGCACCCATTGTATTTCTCTCAATACAGGGGATCTGGACCAAGCCTCCGACTGGGTCACAAGTCAATCCGAGATGATGTTCCATTCCGATTTCAGCAGCACTTTCGACTTGCTTCAAGTTAGCATTCATGGATGCTGCCAGCCCAGCAGCTGCCATAGCACTGGCAGTGCCAACCTCGCTCTGGCATCCACCTTCGGCACCACTGATCGAGGCACCAAGTTTAAACAGGATACCGATTGCTCCTGCTGTCAAGAAAAAGTCTTCGATCTTGTCAGGATACTTGTCGGCAATGAACTTCTCATAGTAGTGGAGTACTGAGGGAATGACTCCGCATGCTCCATTTGTGGGTGCCGTGACAACCTTTCCTCCGGCTGCGTTCTGTTCGTTTGCGGCCATAGCCCACATGTTCACCCAGTCCAAGAAATAGCTGTGATCACCTGCATCAAGTTTTCCTGACAGAGATTTGTGCAATCTTGGAGCCCTTCTTTGAAGTTTGAGTGGACCTGGAAGCACTCCTTCTGTATGACAGCCTTCATTTACACATTCTTTCATCACTTGGTAAATGGCTTGAATCTTTCCTTTGATCTCAGCCTCAGTTCTCCAAGTTTTTTCGTTCTCCATCATAACTTGAGCGATCGTCATTTTGTTCTTAACACAGTGCGCAAGAAGCTCGCTGGCAGATTGGAAAGGGAAAGGAACTTTAGGTGCCTCGTCATCAGAATAGGTGATTTCTTGTTTTATATCTTTCTCGCTGACGATGAATCCGCCACCAACTGAATAGTAGAAGTCGTTGAACAACTCTTCGTAATTCTTGTTTAACAATGCGAATTGCATCCCATTCGAGTGATATTTCAGCTTCTTTGTCTTGTGAAAAATGAAGTTCAAGTGTTCATGGAACTCGATTTCACGTGATTTGAGCAAGCTGATCTTGTTGTTTTTTCTGATCTTCTCAATCGTGGATTTGCATTCCGTGGTACTAATGGTCTCAGGTTCTAAACCTTCAAGTCCAAGCATGATTGCAGTATCAGTAGCATGGCCTTTGCCTGTCAATGCAAGGGAACCATAGAGATCAATTCTTATAGAATGTGCTTGATCTTGATCTGCATTCAGTAAACCTCTCTTCTGGCAATCCAAGAGGAACGCTCTGGCTGCTTTCATTGGACCAACAGTGTGAGAACTGGAGGGTCCAATTCCGATTTTAAAAATTTGGAAGGTGCTTAATGCCATTCTGAGGAGTCTGAAATGCTTCGATGAGGTTCCTTAATTTTGATTAACTAAAAATTATAAGAAAAAATTCTGACATCCTTTATATAGTTTCATTAGGAATAATTGCGAACGCATTAAAACGGAAAACTGGTTGAATTTTGGATGATAAACAACTCAGCTCTCGCAACGATTTAGAACGCGAGTGCGACTAATAAATTTTTAAACTCACGTCGTACAAAATTGAATCCATATATAGAAATTTTGCCATTCAAACTCAATGAAAATATGCTCAGAATTGGTAGCTATAGTTTAAGCGGATGATAAGATGAAATTGGAACAACTTTATATTTGTTTCTTTGCAGATATTTTTAAAATAACAAAATCTTCTTGAGGGCTGACCTCGATTTAACAGTGAAAAACATACTTTTGTCATGCTATGGCATGAAATCAAAACTGTTAAGCACAGCGTGCTCATGATCAGAGATTGCTGTTGCAACCTCTCAGTCGGCATTACATCGTTAAATTAATGAATATTTAGTGGGAGTTTGATCCGCAACGCCAGATAATTAAAACCGAACTGCCATAATTGGACCTATGACTTCTTAAATCACAAAATGCCGAATTAGTATTTTTGAATGCCTTCTTGCTCCATTCTGATCATTAGGGGATTCAATGAGGATTAAATGCAGCTACTTAATCCAATGATAGCGCTGTCGACATCATCCGCTAAGAATATTCTATGATGCATCATAAATGAATGAAATTGTGCTTCCGTCGGACAAAGTTAAATTGAGAAGTTGTTGAGAACGCAACTCTTTTCATCAATGATCCACCTTGTGTGTTTTGAAAATCCAAGAGAGTGGCAACGAAAATCAGAAAAAACCAATATTCTCAACAACCAACAACAGGAATGATTAGAAAAAGTCAATCCAGAGCAACTTTATAAGTCGTTGGTAAGAGTTTAAAACGTTTCTTACCACATTTTGGCGTGAGATTAGGGGAATTCTATTGCTGATACTAAAATCAGAAATTCGGAAGCATTGTCACAAAAAACTCATCGAGGTCCTTTTGGGTTGACTTTGGGATACCACATTCCCAATACATGAGATCTCTTTAAAGCTTGGCAAAAAGGGATCGAATAACGCAATCTTGCCAGAAAAAAGTCTGTTCAAACGCCATTAAATTTGTGAAACTACTGGTATTTCTGAAGCACTCTAGCTTTGTTGAAATCCAAATCTCTCTCTCTCAATGACGACCAAGTATCGCACGGCCAGATATGTTCACTTTCTTCGTGGTTTTCCTTTATCATTTTGATTTACAAGTAGTTGTATTGGATGCAAGGCTTTAAACAAATCGCTAGCAAGAGAGAAAAAGAGAGAGAGGAAAAAAAAAAATCGATCGAAATTTCGTATCGGCTTCCAGGGTGAGTGTAGAGCTTGTATGATGGTGGGCATCTTCCAATTCTTAGTTGCAAAACAATAATGGTGTGATGTATTACAGTAAGTCAGATAACTGCTAATTTGGTAGTATGCCATGAAAAAATACTGATTTAAAGAAAGAAATTTCATTACAGAAAAAAGAACATTTTATCCCTTCTGATTGATACTTTTCAAAGACTGAATATTTCAGAGAAGTCAGAATGCAACTGGCATTTTTTTTTTTCTCTCTCTCTGTCTCTCAATAACAGCAAAAGGTCGCAAACGCTCTCTTGAACAGAAAGTATTAAAAGATCAACTATTTATTCGAGGAGGCGGCTCGTTACCAACTTGAGAAATCTATTCTCTTTGTTGAAAGGAAATTATTAAAGAGTATCCTCAGGACCCTAATTTACCGGGATTTTCTTCATATATATACATATTATATCAATGATCAGCAAGGAGATCTTAGGTTTTTTATTTCTATCTTGTGAGTCTTCATTATTTCTCTGATATTCCTTTTGATATACTCTATTATTTAAGAGTTAGCGTTCGACAAAACACAAATACCTTCACTTCGAAATTGAATGTAAGATGATTGAATTATTTTATTACCTACTCTTTTACAAAAACTCTTACCCGAAAACTGCCTCAAACGCAAAGAGTATTATTTCGGAAAAATTGAGATCACTACTCCCATTAAAATGCAATTCAAATGCAGAAAATATGTTCTCTCGCTCTCTACCAAAGAAACAGAATAATAATAAGCTAAACAATTGTTTCCCTTCATTAAATCTTAAGTTCTAGACAAACTTTTTGATTGCTATAACTCCCATGTTTAATATTATCGCATCTTAGGGTTCTTACATTAATCATTAAATCTGGCATCATTACGGAAAGTATCTTCATGAATCATCAAACCCAATATACTTACTTATTCAACAATCAAATTATAAATTGTCTTCTAGAAGCGTCGTTTTCCTTGCATTGTCTCAGCCCACATTTGTAAATCGCCTCTTAAGCTCCATAATGGGTATTTGAAGGTCGCTGGCTTATTTTTTTCGAAGAAAAAGTGTCCAACCCAAGCGAATGCGTACCCTGGAACCATGGCAGTCACCAACCAAGCGAAATTGAGAGTTAATAACAGATAGAGGAGATAGAGGAAGGCGGTTGTCGTTCCAATTATATGCAATCTGCGATTGATCCTGTTGGAGTGCTCTTTCAAGTAGAATGGATAGAATTCTTCGAAGGTTTGGTATCTCTTCGCCTTCTCCTTGACGTCTGTGTCTTTGTTGGACATCTTGAGTGACCTCTCTCCCAAATTTATTTATATTTTAATAATTATAAATCTCTCCTGAATCACTGTTAAATTCGGGCTTGAAACGAAAAATACGTGCTCTTTGGTCACCATATTTAGAGTTCGATTGTTTCTTCTGACCCTGACAGACCCTCATTCTGAGATAATCTCTGTTAGCGAAACTATAAAGATAAGAATTGAGGTTCTCATCTTTTTATGGAATTGTCTGTGTTTAATTGAGGATAATTCATTTAACTCTACTTGAATCGATCAAAATTAAGTCAAGCAAATGCAAATGATTAGAATTACTTACAGAACTTCACTGATATGGGATTACTTCACTTCTTACTCATATTTTTCCAATCTCGAAGTGGGACAGGTGAATTACAAAAGAAGATCAGAGAGATTGTCATTTCAGTCAAAAATACTCATCGACTCTTGATTAGAAAGCTGGGAAAATAACCGATTACTGAATTTAATATCGAAGAGCTCAACAGACCCTTAGCTGATGATTAACAGTCTCGAAATAGGCCTCTATAGAATATTCATTCGGTGAATTCAAAAAATATGTGATTATTTCTCTTTGATTGAAAAGAAATCGAAAGAGCCCTTAAACTGCACTGGTGAGGATTGGAAGGAAACATTACAAGGTGCTTTAAATGTTTATCTTTGAAATGAAACGGCTCTTCTTGAGTGTAATTTCGAATAAGGAATATTCAGTACTCATGCCAAATTAACTCCTCGATTCATGCTGAAAGAGAGAAATCCTATGCATAATTTACCTTTCTAGACGATATATGTAGATTCAATGATATTGTTCCAAAATTAAAATGTATGTATTATTACTATTCTCTTTCAAAAAAGCAGTTCTCAAAATGAAAGTCGTTCTATATCTCTCGGCAGTCTTGAATTATAATTGTTTTAGAAGTTCTTCCGCTTGGTGAACCCAATTTTTCTATCCTTTTTAAGATCTCGAATCCAGATATAATTTTCCCGAAAACAACATGCTTTCCATTAAGCCAAGATGTTTCAGCTAGTGTGATGAAGAACTGACTGCCATTGGTGTTTTTTCCTCCATTAGCCATGGATATGCACCCAGGGAAATGATCAATTTTGAAATTTTCATCAGCAAACCTTCTCCCATAGATGCTCTCACCACCTGTCCCATCACCCTTGGTAAAATCACCTCCTATTTAGAATAAGCTATTTCACAATTGTGTCGAACCATTAAACCTTGTGCCATAAATCCTGGAATGACACGGTGGAAAGGAGAGCCTTTATACTGAAGGGGTTTGCTTGATGTTGTGCTAAGTCCATGATCTCCGACGCAAAGAGCTCTAAAATTTTCAACGGTCAAGGGCACTATGTCTCCGAATAATCCGAGATGAATTTCACCCACTTTCTCTCCATCTATTGCAATTGTCAAAGCAACCTACATATATATGAGACTTTGAAACAGCCTCAAGTAATAATTACAGTATCAGTGACAGTGGGAGTTTGAGAAAAGACTCCAAGAGCAATAAACAACTGTAAGATAAAAGACAGTGTTAATTTCTTCATGTTTTAAATTTAGTGACTTATAAGAAAAAAATCTCTGAAAATCATGCTGAGATATGTTGTATATTTGGAGAGAAGAGGCGCCGCAATTGATGCCTATTGCAGTAAATATCAACAATATTGAATTAAGCAATCTTTTTCTTGTGAGTTGTCACTTAAAATTCTGGGGTTTACTATGTTGTATTTAGAAAAAACCTATCTTTCTGTGTAAATATTAAGAAATTACAAGCAATAATAGAGTATAAGAGCAAAATTATACAGATCTCGATAACTAATTTTTTTTTGGGTAAGTTGCTATGATCTTGACAGCGATCTACATTCACGTATTGAGTCTGAAAATTTTGAGTTCGTCAAGCCTTCATTGTCTTCATGGTTTGATGTAAATTACACCCGAAGTGAGAAAGCCATTCATAATTCCTATTGAGAAATCCTTGTTAGGAAAGAAGAGGAGGTAAATAAATCTAACTAAAGACTAACAGAGAATTATCAGAATAATGTTTCCTGACTTTCTATAAACATTGAAAGCCAATTGCTAGTTATTCTGTCGTGAGATTTCTTTTCGCTCTCAAAAGAACTAAGTTCTGATAGCACAGGATACTTAGCTAAGCTTCGAGCGGTACAGAACAATTCGAGAAAGGAAAAAGTTAAAGTACCTCAAATCGAGCAGACTATTTTTGTTCTTGAAATGCATAATTGCATTTGAGAAATCTTGTGCGCTTTGAAAGTGCTATCTGATTGGGTCCATGCCTTGTCTTCGGTTTGAAGAGCTTGGAAATGCCTCGTTCCCTTTCTCAGTCAAGCAGACATCCAACCAGCGCTAGGATACTGCTTCAGGTTTGGCAAGGTAAAGTTTTGATTTGCTGATTATTTTATTTTTATTGAAAAGCAATCAATTTCGAAAAAAATATCTCTTGAAAGAGCAAGTTTTCATAAAGCTAAAAAAGGAAATAAAATTCTTCTTCAATGTCGATATGGTCTTAATTATTTTGACAGTCGTTTACTATTCATCTGACTACTTATTTTGAAGTCTGCTATGAAGTTGAGCATATGCCTCTAACTGTTGGGTGAGAACTCCTCCTTGGAATTTATTGTGCTCTAACAATCAGAGGTGTTCACTGCTTCAAGTAAAATTTTTCTAAATTGCCTTCAACTCCTGTAGTAGTTTAATTATGTAAAGAGCTCTAATGATATATCATTTCAACAAATTTCGGCTATAAGGTCTATTCAGCAAAATTATCTGCTTAGCGGATCAAAATTGAGAGATCTCGAAATTTCAAAATTTTCTTCAGTATCTGTTGCTCATTCCTTAAAAATTTATGGAATCATCTAATGATTTTTTATTGGAAACATTACTATTCGGACACTCCTTTTTAGTTTGGGTTGTTGAAACAATAGTTTTTTTTGAGCTTGCTTATTTGACAAATTCAGGATTTAAACGGAATATATTTACCTCATTCATTAGAGTTCCTACAGTAAAATATTGTATCAGGAAATCAAGTTAGCGACCAACCTTGAAGCATAGAAACTAAATGTTCTTTCTTAAAATAAATTAGAAAATGGTTCTTTATTTGGAAAATAATTAAAGGATAAAGTGCTAATTATTGAGCAGCTAACTCGGAAAATTTCTCTGAGGTCATTTTCAAATAAAAAAAATGATTGTTGTAGAGAAAGATATTAAATTCGGAAAAGAAAAAAGCAAGAATAAACTACAAGATACGAATGATCTTGGTACTTTGCCGATCTCTCAAGACATTATCTACATGATTATAAGATACCTACCAACAACTATTATAGATGATGAACAAGAACGCAAGGAGCAGGTTATCAAAGTTAATCGGCTCAGCTTTATTGATAATATTCTTGATAGTGTGAATATTGCATTCAAGAACTGAAACGGTTTATCAAAGAAAACGAGCCGGATCCGAAGTATTCTGTTGCTATCTACAATACTTCTAATTTCTTTTTGCATAGAATCATACAGTATGTCCTTGCAAAACTGAGTTTAGTTGTTTCGTTTCATCCATATGAAGATGTTTATTCAGCCTTTGCTCAACTGGGGAGAGAAGTATTAGTAAAAAAACGTCTTCCAAACAAAAATACAACAGCTTCATGTCCATCTAGAAAAATTATCCAGAAATGATCTTCAACGACAACTCCAGAGTTAGCCTCTTTTTTTCGAATAAACTGCTGCCAGATATCCAAAAAAATAATCTTACCTCTCTACAGGATCAAAACACTCCTGAGACTTTTTCTTTAGAGAGAAAGTTAACTAATAGGGAGTTTTACAAGCTCTACAAGGACATTTATAAGCATTGGCATGGTCGAATAGCAAACTACGAAAGGGCGCTTCTTTGGTATCCAGGAAACCTCCGCAAAATATTTAATGTGACGAAACATTTGTTCCAAGACGACGGACCGTTGCCTTTACCCTGGAGATATTATATCGCTATTCTGGTACTTCAGCTTTACACCATCAAAATACTAATGTGGTGCATAGAGTGTCGCCTGCTATGACTGCGAATATTTATATTGGCTGTTGCTTGAAAACTATTTGCTAGCTGGAGGAGAAAAAGATTGGCTTCAAGGAGTTAATTTTAAATCTCTTCTACCTCCGAAACTCCAGAATATCTTTCAGTTCTGCGTTGAATTTGCTGTTAAACCTTGGATATTCAAGGACGGTACTAGAATGGTACAAATATATATACTATGGATATTTGTAAGTTCTGATGCTACTAATCAGAAAGGGTTGATGAAAGGCTCAGACGCTTGGTCGAAACATGAGTTAGTGCAAGCAATCTTCATAATGGCATTTTTCCATTCATTATGTGGACCGATATACGCATTAGGCATTCTCCCTGAGGTAATTTGAACCCTGTCTTCTCCAACAGTACCCTAGAATATTGTAGATTGACTTCCCAAGAGATCTCCAAAAAGATTTCATAATGAAAGCAGATGATAAGGCACTGGAGGCAATCCGTACATCCCCTCGCAAGTGCAGTAATCCTTTTTTTGGTTTTTTTCCGTGTTGCATGTAGTTTTGCTTGAAGGCAATATTGAAGTTATTGATCTTCTTAAAAAAATGGAAAACGATCCACAAAAGAAAGAAGAACAAAACAAAAGCGACAAATTCAAAAGGGAAACAAAATTTGAGGATTTATTCTCGGATGACTTCGATGGAACTTGTAACTTAATACGAATGATAAAAAATCAGCATGATTTCTAGTTTCATCAAAAGCAAAGGTCTTCGAACGATTCTATGGAAAGCAAGAAATTTCTTTTACTTCATTTAGTTACAGAGAGATGGAGGGAACTTTCCATGATGTAAACAATTTATCCAAACCGTTTTGCTAACATTACTCTTCAAGGATTACAATTGGGATTCTCATGGCTACTCTGAAGCAACAAATTACTTTCCAGAATTGGCAGATGCTATTACCGAGGCGCATTCATATATTACCAATCTGACGTTAGGAAGGTATCTAGTGACTTCTTCACAAAACTCAAATCTGACAAATTCTGTTTTAAGTTTTGGTGATTTTCCCAACATTAATACAAGCCCTTTCAGAAAGGCAATCTATTATTACACTCAAAGCATTCATGGATATTCTTACGATGATTACAACTACAGCCAAGTATCTTTCATCTCGCACAGCTTTTACAAGCAAGTCGCTTTTGTTGGTTCATAGGTTAATCAATTGCTGCATAGAGATCTGAAAAATTTCATAAAATATGCAGCAGCACTCCCTCAAAAAATAAACTTTTCCATATTGGACAAATTGCCAATTGAGCTGAAACCTCATGACATCTGCCATATCGCGTTACTTGTTTTCGGTAATATTATCTTTTCTTTCCAGAGAATGATTCAAATTGGAATAGATGCAAAGTTCCAAATAGAAATAATGTATGGGATGCTCGGATTACGCAAAAAATAAAGCTGAAAAACTTACAGCCAGTAAAGATTCAATTAATTACTATTTAACAATTCAGCAATTATATCTATCCTGTTATATACTCTATATTGCAATGGAATATTTATGTTCAAATTGTAGATATCTATTTCCATATACCTCTGAAGTAATTAATTACAGGATTCTCTCATAACTCAAAAATGAAATTACAGTTTAATCATTCAGTAATTGAAAAAAATGAAAATACAGTCCGTCAAGGAGTTTCTGGTAGCTCGCTATCTTTTACAAATTCCCTAGTGAACGAAAACAGCAAAAAAAAAAGAAAAATGGCACTCCATTTGAAGAATTAATTTCTGGATCATATTATAGAATGTATCCTGTTCATTTCTTCTTCAGATATGGTGGTTTTCACGATTAGGTGATTGGATCAAGATTAATTACATAGAATCTCCCGCATCTCGAAGTACCTATAAATTGCTTCTTTTGAGATTTCTAAGCTGATTTGCAGATTTGGAAAACGTTTATGATTTGTAGGAATCTGGTAAAAAATTCAATGTTGACAGATACGGTTGCTTTAAAAAAAGACAAAGCAACTTTCTGAGAGAAGATTAAAAATTAGACCTTTATGAAACAACCAAAATCAACATGAAATCTGGGTTTTCGCCGATATTCTTACTGATGCTCATGAGAGCTACATCCACCCTGACGGAATCCCGCAGCACATGTCGAAACTTGATGTTCCAATGAACCTCGTAACCTACAAATCGAAACGAATCGAACCCTTAACTTATACATAGCAAGGTTTAAAGTGTATCGAAAATTTCCTCTGCAATTGCAGGGACTCACGATTCTGTTAGGGAAGAGATAGAAACTGGGATCAATGGAAGTGATGAAGAGGAAGAAATGAAAGTGAATTTTGTAAAAGCAAGTCGGTTTCAAAAAGTGTACTGGCAATTTTCAAGTCTTTACCAATTGTGCCTGAGAAAATTGAGGAGAAGCCAATCAAGTTTGCCGTCGTGGCCGAAGAATTTTCAGAGCTTTTCTCTGACAGCAGCTGTTGTTGGAGGAGAGGAATTCACTGCACTACTTCCATCTATTTAGCAGTATGTCTCTAAAGCTCCACTCTTGCCTACCACGGATACCAAAAGAATCATATGTTGTTCAAATTCTGGAATCTTCTGAAACTTAGTCTGGTGAGCACATGGTTGTTGCGAATATAGGAGGTGAATCAATCAAGATAGAAGCTGAGATTACTCCTGTAGGAGTGGGATTGGTTCCAGTTGTAGCAGGGGAAAAACCTATGTTTTCGAAGTTGTGGAAACAATAACAGCGGATGGACAGAATGCAGCTGTCATCGCAACTAGCGATTGCGAAACACTTAAGATGTACGCTGAGACTCTTTCTGAACCGATTACTGAGATACCAACGGAGCTGGTCATATCAGAATCTGAAGTTATTTTAAAGAATGATCCAGATAATATGGAAGATGAAGAAGAATCTGAGAAAGCAACTCTTGAAGGGAAACTGACTGCTGTCGCTGAAGAAGAATTTAGTGTCTTCACCGATCTAGAAGAGCTCGAAGAGATCACTTTTGAAGAATTAGGTGAAACAGGCACCACCGATGAAGAAGAAGGCGCAGGAATGAGCACTGAAAATTGGACTTCAATTACCTCCTCTGAAGAAGTGACTGAGAGAATCGAATCTGAAACCGAGAAAACGACATCTGGGGAAGATAGTCCAGAATCTTTATTAATCGCTAAATTGTAGAGTATCCAAGCATTACAATTACTTCGACTTTCATCGGTGGAGAAGAATACCTTACTCTTCTTCCAACGCCTTTTGACTATGTAGATAGAGTTCATTCACTTCCTATCACTGATTTCCAAGACGAATCCTATGTCATCCAAGTCCTTGAAGGTTATGAGAATGAACCTGGAGAGCAGTTAGTTGTTGCTAATATTGGAGGAGGGGCTATCACGATTGAAGCTGAAATAATACCGACAACAGCACCATTGACTATGGTTTAATCAGGAGAAGGAGATATCAATGCCGTCGAAGTTGTCGAAATTAAACAATGTAGCATCGAACCATTTGCCATTCTTCCAATTAGCGAAGAAGCATCATCTACAATTGCTGTTGAAACTGTAGAGGAAACTACCTCAGAATGATCTGTTGAATCAGAAGAATACACCTCTGTTAAAATCGAAGGAGAAAATATTACGATTGAAACCGAAACGTTTTCCATTTTAGAAATCATTGAGGAACTCACAGAAAATGAAATTTCAGAAACAATTGAAGAGTTTACTGAAGTTTTTGGAGCTTTAGCAATTACTGAAGAAAGCTGCTCAACATCATCAGAATATGACTATTGAGCGGATGTTCTGAGATTAAGATAATTGTTAAAAATTAATTGTGGTGGCGAGGCTCAGTGCGAAGCTTTTTATGCTCAATTGATTAGCGATGTACTTGACCAAGCTGAATTAAATGGACAATTTTGCAATATTGATGTTCCGGAGATTTTAGTGTCTGAGCAACCTCATAATCAAAATTCTATAAGTTACAGTGATCAGGCTCAGCAAAGATATGATGATGAGTATAATACAATTTGTGATTGGCAGAGTTGCACAGCATACTACGCAAAGATCATCCAAGAGTTAGTGGATCAAACAGATTCCTTCAGCGAAGAATGCGACGCTGAAAACCCTGACGTTAATTACTGTGAATCTGCAGCTTACTATATAGAGAGCTTCTATGTCGGGTGGCAAGGAAATCCTATTTGCGAGCAGCATAATATTGATATTATAAGCGATTTCTTCGTTAAAGCCGCAAATTCAGAGGAAAACTGTAACATCACGGTTCCTACTTTAACTCACTAAATACATTGTGAAATTACTGAGAATCCTCTGCTATTTAGACAAGTCTATACAAATTACACTGGTTGCTGTTTTACGGCAACTCCAAAAGAAGCAATATGGGAGTAAAATTCAATTTTTGCGATCTTGTATTCGAATCAATTAACAATAGTAACGAATTCGTTTCTATCATGACTCATGAAAATGAGAGTTACTCAGAAAAATTAGAGCATCAATTCGAGTTGAGATATGATAATTAATATCGATTTGTCAGACTTTCTCAGCTGCTTGAAAAGTATGGGTTTTCTGAAATCATGAGACTGAAGTGTACTGAAATAACAATAGACTTTTGTTGAAAATGTTTGTTATTCTGAGCACTGCACAACGGTCTACTATATAAATATATTAACTTCACCATAATTAAGAATGTCGTAGTCTTCACGATAATTCATTTTGAAGAATGTGAAAATGCTTAGAGTTGTGTTCACGTTTTATCAATTTCTGAAACTTGCGTCAGTTCAGCTACTTTATCAAAATACTAAATTTATTGACTTTACTAATGAAACCTATTAGTGGGCAGAACACCCTAAACTCAAACTTGAAACCAATTAATAATTCACGAAAGGTCGTCCCTCAACGTCATCAAGCCAAAAGTCAGATATGCTATCAATATCGCAGATGTCTTTGCCATTTAACGAAGAAGGAATGCGATTTTGCTCATGGAATTGAGGATTTGAACATGGATGAACTGAGAATTAAACTCAATCAAGCAGCTCAACTATACAGCACTATAAAGAATAAGCAAGACTTTGAAAACTGTATAAAACAAATCGAAAGCAACAAATTTCATCAAGAATTCGTTGGCGAAATGGATCTTAATACACGATTTTATCTTTCTCAAAAAGAACTAAAAGATCTTGGATATATTGACAATATTCATACAATGGAAGAAATCGAATTGGACTACAGGGTTAGTAAACCTATAAAGAAGAAATTAGTACAAGATATGTCGAGAAAATTTGTTGAGCTTTTATATAGCCACTTCAACACAATTCATATGGACAAATGGTTAATGGAGTTGTGCTTTCGTCAAATCAATTGGAAGGCTAATTATGTTTATTTTGTGGATACTGTGTTCACTTTTGAAGCTCGAGAAAAAAATAAGAAGTACTTCTCGATTGTCAAAATGCCAACAAGAGAGGTGTTTGAGAGGAAAGTTGAAGAATCGATTGTACGGTTAATCAAGAATCATAATCTACTGCAAGAAGTGCCAATCAGCCCATCCAAGATATCAAAATATTATTATATCGATGTTTGCAATAGTAGTTGGACAGAGCCGACGTTAGCGGGCTTTTTGAAAGTTATTCAGAAAGAACTCGATGCATATCTTGCGGAAATTAGTAGAAGTGATCGCTTCCTAGATTTGTTAAGTAGAGAACTGAACGTTAACCGTGAAGAACTCTGCAAAATAACCATCTTTGATAACACATTGAACGAAAATTATCAGATTTCAAAACTAATGGTCAAGATCATACAGAACTTTGAGAGAGAGAGTGAACACGGCATCACGACCTTAGAAATTCTAGAAAATCATGTTTTTGAAAAGCTTTTCAAGGTGTACCCCAATTCCAAAAGTAACTTATCATCCATTAGATACTGGCTCAAGAATCTATGCCTCAAAAACAATGCCATTATCGTTCCTCTTCTGCCTGCCACTTTTGTCATCTTCGGAAACAAATTGCGAAAACCTGATGCAATCACAAACAAACAACCGGCCATCGACCATCTTGATCTCCTTGAAGAAGAGAAGGCGGCTATTAACATCATCATCACGGGCACAGAAATCGACACGACTGGAAAAGTATCTGAAGTTCTCAAAGAAGAATCCAAAGAATTCATCACAGTACAAACTCCAAACAAGTCGAAGATCATTGGAATTCAGCGCTTTGAGAAAAATCTTCGAGCTCCGATCGAGAACATGGATAAAATTAAGACTCTTCCAGCTTTTGATGAATGCAAATTAATAATACCTGATGATCGCTTCACAGAAGAAGAAGTTCTCAAATTCATTGACAGCAGTAAAATCATGCTTATTGATGCTGAAAATGAGCATCTTCTTGAAGAATTTGAGCTCGACACCAAGAAAGTTGATTCTGTAGGAGTCGATATTGAAGGATGTCTTCGTAAGAATGGATATATTGAGCTGATTCAAATATCAGTGGGTGAGAGAATTTATGTTTTTGACTTCTTCAGTGTTCAGTCAAGAGCTGTACACAAAAATGATCAGAATTATGAAAGGCTGTATCTTCGAATGGTAAAAACCATTCAAAACATCATGCAAAATGAACTCATCTGTAAGATCTTTCATGATGGAAGAAAGGACTCCCTGGTGCTAAGATTGCTGCTTGATGCGTTGCCTTCTCACAACTATGATGTCAGTGCAGCATATAAACTCAACCAGCAGCTAATGATTTATGAGCAATACAAGGAAGCCTTCAGAAGTGTGCCACAGAATACTGAGCCACTAATCATGAATAATATTCAGACTAAAGAGTGCTCTAAAATCTACAACCAAATAGAAACAGTGAGAGACCCAGGTCTAAATGAGGTGCTAAGAGACTACAAAGCAGCACATGGAATAAATCCTCTTAAGGAAATAATGAAGCACAGGATGCATTCGCTCCCTAGAGACTATTTCCTGAGGAGACCGATAGATAGAGAGAATCTCATTTATGCTTCTAAGGATGTTGAAGATTTAGTTCAAATAAAATCAAATACATTTGAAACTATGGTGAAGAAGTTTGAAAGCCTCTTCGGTTTGGTGGATGAAGAAAAAATCTATAGAATGTTCAGAGTGATCTCAGACAGTTATGAAGCGGGAGATCCTGATGTCTAACAAAGTTAGTACTATTTTTTTCATTTGTGACTTTCAATTTTTCTGAATTATCGATATTTATTGTGTATACCATTTCTAAATTTTAGCTGCGTCAAATGAATATATGAAGTTTTGAAAGGAGATATACAAGAGATGCTAAAAAATAGCTTCACATGGCATTAGAAATGCTTATTTTCTCAGAGCAAAAATCTTCTATCAATGAAGCATTGATTTAGGTAGGTGTAAATGAAATTAAAAAAAAAAAATTCACATTCATATAAAAATTTATCCAAAAAAAAAAAACGAATTAGGAACATAATAAATTCTTAAATTCTACTAAACCTGATTAACTTTCCAGTGCGAAGGCATCTTGATAAACATTGCTTGACCATTAGATTGATTGCTCGTATTTGCTTCTGAAATCTTGCCGTTGGACCCCCTAGAGACTATATGATTGATCTAGTTATTAAACTTCCGAATGGAACTGATGCTAAAATCTTTTGCATACATGTATGTAGTTATGATTTAGAAACTTTCTCTTACTTCCAAAAAGGAAACTTTGTTGAAAGTCGAATAAAATAACTATCCTAAGGATGAATACAGATTAAATGCAAGTAGAGACAGCTTCATTTCTTGTCTCTGAAGAATAATATATAACTCTTAGACTGATTGATTCCTTTTCGAATAAAGTTCGATCTTCTTCAACTAAATTTGAGAGAGTGAAAATATGATGTAGTGATGTTTCTGGGATAAATGAAAAACGTTTACTTGGATTAATAGAGGAAAAAACCCGTTCAATCGCCTTGCTATAATAACTTCTGAACAGAATAATTTGGTGTTATAATAGGGCATTCTGATATCATGTTCCTGAACTTTATTCATCATTAAAGGCCCTATTTAAGTACGTGTTCTTTTTGATTTATTTATAAATCAATTAGTTTCTTTAGATATGAAGGCAGGAACCGGAAATTTAAAGATCACCGTCATTCAAGCTCAATTGCTTAAAGACAAGGATTTCCTTTCCAAGCAAGATCCGTATACTGTGGTAGTTCTTGGCTCGCAAAGCGCAAAAACTAAGGTACATAACGGAGGTGGAAAGCTTCCGGTTTGGAATGAAACTTTTCATCTTCGTCGAGGTACCGAGGAACTCGTAGGATTTCAAATCTGGGACCACGACACTTTTTCCAAAAATGACATGATCGCAGAAGGCAACTTGGCTTTCTCCACCATAGTATCAAGTGGAAAAGGTTCACGTTGGGTTGATCTCACCTATAAAGGAAAGCCTGCAGGAAAAATTTTAGTTGATACGGAGTTTTTCCCTGATAGTACTTCAGGAACTGGGACAACTACAACTCCAACCTATACTACCGGAACAACCGGAATGTATGCTCCCACAGGTGGATATCCCACTGGAGGAACTACTACAATGCCCACATACACAACAGGAACTACTACCTTCCCAACAATGGGAACAGGAGGAACTTACCCAACTGGAGGAACAACGACTTACCCGACTACAGGAACCTATCCAACTACAGGAACCTATCCAACAACGGGAACTTACCCGACTGGAGGAACAACTACCTACCCGACTGGAGGAACAACTACCTACCCAACTGGAGGAACAACTACCTACCCTACGACAACCACTTACCCAACCGGAGGAACAACTACTACAACCTATCCTACTACTACTTACCCTACTACTGGAACATCTTATCCAACTACAACCTATACCACCACTACCATGACTGGAGGCTACCCAAGTGGTGGCATGGTAGGACATGTGGGAGGAATGCACCCCTCAGGAGGAATGCACTTTGGTCCTCACGGAGGACACCACGGAGGACACCATGGAGGAAAGCATAAAAAACAAAAAAAGCAGAAGAAACACAAAAAGAAAAAGAGTAGCAGCAGTAGTAGCAGTTCCAGTTAAGGACTTTATAACTACGCATTTAATTTCTCTAATTTGCTAGAATGTTATCACAAAAATACATTTTCATATAGGAGAATATAATTTCACAGAGATCTCATAGTCCAAATAACTGCTGAAAGAACAGATAAATTTGTAACTCAACCTGAGAAAAAATGCCAGAAATTCTTCATGATAACATTAAGTGAATTCAGATGAATAGGCTCGATTTCGTGCGGAATAATTCGACGCATCGAAAATAAAGTGCTCCAGGCCTCCCTAATTTCTCAATGCACTTTAAGAATAAATCACATTGATAACCTTCCTCCATCATTTGCTCTCAAATTTCTTGGAACTACTATTTCTTTGAAATAGATGAACCCACGACAAAAAGACTTGGAAAAAAAGAGAATATTACTCAAAGTTGACTCCTTCTTTTTTTTTTGGAGTTCACTAAGTCTAGCGACAGTAATTTATGTGACGATTTTTGGAACTTGCCATCTATATTTTATGATAAGGAGGACGTTGTAGTTATCGCTGTAGTGTGCTTCAAAAAAAAATTTATTTCGATATCTTGAGATAAGAGTATTGAGATAACTGTTATATAATTTTTTATAATTCCTGCTAAAACCTCAGTCAAGTTTAATGCTACCTCAAATCCAGAATGCTTCAACAAGGCCGGTCCAAACTGAAAATATAGCCGCAAAATTGATATTAGAAGACCATATGAGAAGCATGCTCTCCAAGAATGCCAATCAAAGTTACAAACCTTGGAAAAACAAATGGGCACCCTCAAATCCTCACTCTCCTTTTGGAGATTTTCCTCCGGAAAAGATGAGTAAAACTGCGAAACCATCTAAGAGACTTCCAGATTACGAAACAACACAAGCAGCAACTAAGCTCGGTAAATTACATCTTGAAAAAAAAATTAATTACAACCACTGAACAGATTTTTATACTCTCAAAGGAAACGGAATCGGAGGTCGCTCTACGTCCCTCAACCCTAAGAAAGAGTTCTTCAGTGCTCCAAAACCTGTCGCAGGAGCATTTTCCAAACGAGCGATAGTTGCCTCAGAATTCCGAAGGTATCTCATCTTCAATCAAGAGTTTGCATTGACTGATCATTTTAGATTCTACGACAGGGGTGACATTCCAGTTAGAGTCGACCAACAGGGCTCTGTGATGAAAGTGAAATGGAAAATCTCCCCAGAGCAACTTGACTATCATCACTATTTGCCGATCTTTTTCGATGGATTGAGAGAGAAAATAGACCCTTATAGATTCCTGGCTATTATGGGAACATATGAAATGTTGGAGGCTGGAGGACCTAAAATTCTCCCTGTTATTCCTCAGCTTATTATACCAATAAAAAGTAAAAAAAAAAATCTTCAAGTCTTAATTGTACTATTTCTTGCTCAGCCGCGTTGAACACTCGAGACCCTGACGTTGTTCAAATCACTCTTAAAGTCCTGCAGAAACTTGTACAGAGCGGTGAGATGGTTGGAGAAGCTCTTGTCCCATACTATAGACAGATCCTTCCAATATTTAACTTGTTCAAATCGAAAAACAAGAACATAGGAGATAAGATAGACTACAGCCAGAGAAAGCAATCAAATCTTGGAGACCTCATCCAAGAGACCCTGGAGATTTTTGAACAAACAGGAGGCGATGTAACTTAGCACTTTGATCATATGATTAATTTCAATAACCTACTTTATAGGACGCATTTATCAATATCAAGTACATGATCCCCACATATGAAAGTGCAACTGTCAACTAAATTCCATAATATTTCTTTTTAAAACCTGTCAGCATCTGTTCTTGCGTGCTCAGGCAAAATGTTCGAGTTTTTTTTTGGGAATTAGCAGGCGCATTCATGTGGTCTTCTCAATTTGTTAAGGAGTATTGAGACTATATATAGCTTTATTTGGATTCTACTAGCTCTCGTCTCGCTAATTGATTGATCCCTCAAAGGAAGTGTAGTTAAAAATGTAGAGAAGCGACTTTGGGGGAGTTATAAACAGTTCACCTATTCCCGAACTCCTCTTGAGTACAAGACACAATAAACCAAATAATAGAAAAATAAGAATATACTAAAGATAGTACATGAATTTATCTTAAGATGCTTAGGAGGTCCATTAGAATTTTTTGTTTTTAAAAAACCACAGCACCAACAACCAGAACTCCAACTAATATGAATGTAGAGACGACAATCAATTTATTTTTTGACTACTTAGCCATATCCAAATAATTCATTTATTAAAGGAGAGAACTATACAAGCTTTGGCTGTTAAGTAAGAATGTCACTGCCTCACCGATCAAAACACATCAAAGTAATATTCTGAGATCGTAAAAAAAATAAATCATACTAACAGCATTTTTTCTGCTGCTGTGTTGGGACTGATGGTTCTGCGTTGCTGATCACAGTATGGGTTCTTGGCTTCATGAACAGATCTTTCTCTTTAAGCTTTTTACAAATCCGAGTGAACAAATCTTTGATTCCAACATCCTGTTTTGCTGAAACGTATCTATGTATAGCGTCGATCTGTCCTACAAAAATTTTAACTTTAGTCTCATCCACCTGAATTTGGTTCTCAAGGTCCGACTTATTGCCAACTACCGCAAAGACGATGTCATCTGGTCCTTGAGTCAGAACTTCCTCATACCACCTTTTTAGGACTTGAAAGCTTTCTTCGCTGGTCACATCATAAACTAAAATCGCTGCTTGAGCATCCCTGTAGTACATGTTCGCAAGAGGAGCATACCTCTCTGTTCCTGCAGTATCCCAAATATGCAATTGATAAACTTCTCCATCATATTCGAACATTTTTAGCAGAAATTGCGCTCCAAGAGTCACATTCTCTCTCTCTTCAAAAGAGCCATCGTTGAACCTCTTAATGATGCTAGTTTTACCAACTCCAGCTCCTCCCAGCAGACATATTTTAATCTTCTTTTGACTCTCCATTGAAACCTCACTTAACTGTTTAATAGTGTAAATTATTATAATTGTCATGAGTATATATAATAATAAGCAATACATAGTTTTCTCTTCTAGTGAGATTCCAAATTGCTGAGAGCAACCAACCAGAAGTTTTTTCCCTTTTCTTGTTAAACCGGTTTGCCCAAATGAAATTTTTAATTTTGATGAGAGATGATGCAAATATTGAATTTTTACACAAGAAGTTTCTGCGAGAAAATATGTGACAAGATAATATTATCATCAGATGATATTCATTCTCAAATTTCACTAAGAAAATGAGAGAGATTACCATACATAATACAAATAAAGAATGATTTAATATAGAGATTAACTATGCAAAATTGTCATGAAAATGTTAAAGGATTAATCTAATTAACTTCTTGATGTACATCTCCCATGTAGTGCCGTCTAAGTCTATCACTCTTTCAGCTAATCAAGCTCTCTTTAAATTTCTGATATTTCGTCGGATGGGAAATTTTCGTCAACCCATCTCACACCAATCACTTACACAAACTATAACACGACCCTCTTCTTCATGAGGACTCGGAAAATTAGCCATTTAGCAAAGTATAGGTTCCAAACATTCTTACCATCTTTGTAAGTGCCTTCATATTTTCTGCTACCTTATTATCATTCATCTGGCGAGGTTTCCAGGTTTAAAAGGATTTTTTATATCCAGACTCTCCTTGAATTATTCAGTTCCTTCGCCAGTCAGTCTG
>ENA-UOUE01000551-UOUE01000551.1-compost-metagenome-genome-assembly--contig:-NODE-551-length-29608-cov-12.796858_pt1 | contig 29608 bp, 25 predicted proteins | sample MGYA00238146_ERZ747223 | MGnify/ENA primary metagenome ERZ747223 (study PRJEB28781, sample SAMN06268865) | compost metagenome | isolation source: single cell | place: USA: California, Emeryville, Joint...
GATAAGTCGGGTTTCGCTATATTTGTTGTGTGTTTACATCACGCCGCATTTCGACGAATTTTGTTTCGTGCTCTGCGATGGTTTTTTTCAAGTATTCCATCTCACTTTATCAGATGATTAGCTTTTTTGAATCAATTTTACCTTTGTTGATGACGATTATCTGAGTTATCTCTGAATCCTTCCATTGATGTATAGCGATCGCCTGTTTTCGGAGCGAATTCTGCGAAGCTTGAGTTCTTAGGGTAGTATTTGCTATCTGAGAACGAAGATTCTAATTATTGTAGGTTATTCGAGAGGTTATAAGCTAAGAGGACCTTGGATATAGTTCCGTTGATACTTATCGAAGCCGCTGACGAGATTATTGTACTGAGGTTGCGTTATATTCCGATTGCTCATGTCTGTTAGTGACTTTAAGTCTTCCAATTAAATTTGATGCAATTTATCTGTTTAATATTCTGACAGAAGTATGCTATTGAGAATCTCTCGCTTTATCCGAGTGAGAGGAAGAGAAAAATCCTATTTTGCAGAGATCACACAGTGAAGTGAAATGTTTGAGATCAGTTTTTATCTAAATAGAGATATAAGGAGGAAAAACTGCATACGGGGGCAATTATTGATCAAAAGCCAAGATCTGGTTGTGAATTATTAGTGCATGTAATTAACTGTGGCGGTTTGGTATCGATGCATAGCTATTTCCTACGGTGTTGAATTTTACGATGAAGAAGGACATGTAAGTGAAACCAATCTCCAAACCCAACAATAATTTCTATAGGTAGGATTATCTTGCTTTTTTGGGATGGGTTGTACATTAGCATTAACGCCCTGAGCATTCAAGTTCAGAACTTTCTCCTTAACTGCACCTCTCTCAGATTGCTTGTAAGTCAAGAGTTTGATATCTTTTCGAATTCTTTTGATTCTGAATTCCATTCGCATTTTGTACACGTTGCATATTGACATTCACGCCTTGAGCATTCACCCTCATAGCTTCCTCCTCGAATGCCTCTCTCCGTATTTGCCTGTACGCCTCTTCAAATTCTGTTCTTTCCTCTTCAGTGCCAGTCAACATCTGATCAATAATGTTTAAATTCTCTCTTCGCTCTTGTTCGCGTTCTCTTCTATCCATCAACACTTCCTCGATTTGTTCGCTGTTCATTTCCACCACTTTCTGAGTTTTATTGACATTGTCGAGAGCTCCAAGCATGCTATTTGTCTCCATGGACCCTTTGAGCTGCAGGATTGCCTTCTCAATAATAGTGACCAGTTTTTGGGTTTTCGAATGCTCTTCTTTGAGCGTTTTAAATACTGTATACTGTCTTTCAGCTTCAATTCGTTGTCCGGTGGCGGCCATTTCTTTGAATTTATTTTCTTCCTTTCTAAGATTGGCAGATCTCTCTTTCAAGATTTCCTTATTCATTGCTAGCATACTCGAAAGGTAGGCAAGCCTTTTTTGTTGTTGAGCAAGCGTTTGTTTTTGTGGGGCAAACGTTTGTTTTTGTGGGGCAAGCGTTTGCTTTGGTTGGACTTGCTCCTTCTTCTCCTTTCTCCCACAAACGAAAAATTTCAACATCACTTTGGTTGCGTGTGCTTAAATGTGAAAATTAATTTAGTTTATATAATCTGTGATCTGGTTGATTTTGAATCACAGATACTAGGGCTAGAATTTTTGAGCTTGAATAAAAAAATATATGGTTTAACAATTTATTCACAAGGCCCCGAAACAAGAAAAACGAGCCGTCAATGCCTCACACAACTACTGCCACTTCAATCTGCAGAGCCATCGAATTGATAGAACATCTGAAACACCTGTAAAATCAAACAAATTCTTCATAATTAGAGGATCGAGGGATATTATTAGGTGAATTTCATCATCTTCAAAACGATTTGAGTTCAAATAATAGCGTCTCCCAGCTCGTTTCTCTGGGAGAAAGAAAGCCTGAGATTTGTAAATGTAAGGTAGTCAGTCCGCGCGGTGTGGGTTAGCTTACTTTTACTAACTATATCTCTTAGGAAACGATGAATATCTCACACAAAAATGGCTGACTTGATGTATGATTAAGCTGAATTGGAGAATTCGACGCAGATCTGAATTGGTCTTTAAACTTTACAATTACAGCGTGATTGCAAATAATGACCCTCGAGCTCTACACTCGTTCGCCTGGATGCTGGAACAGGGAATAGGCACAGATAGAAATACGAGTTTAGCGATGGACTATTACCAAGATTTTAATGAATAAGCGCCTGAGGTATCATTTTGAGGTCTCAGCGTTTCTTGTGAGGTTAGTTTATCAAGCTCGTTTAAAGATTGTGCATTTCTTTGATTAGTTATTCAATTAGCTTGTAATTTTTTTACTCATATCAAATAACTAATCTCAACCCAGTCTGACCAAACATGAGATGTTGATGCATTAAGCACAACGAATAAAAAAAACCCAAAAAAATTTAAAACATCATTGGAATAATACATCTCGTCCAAAGTTATTTTGCTCCTATGGCAGAGAATTTAACTCCAAAATCGATCTCAGATTGAAAATGGGAGCCAATTCAATTTCTGAACTCATAAATTAATTAGAATCTGTTAACTCTTTTGTGATTTCAGATGAGGCATTTTTTTGGGAAAATATTTGAATTGAACACTGAGCGAACAGCTCAAAAGATGCTCTTTGACGTAACCAACATCAATGAGTTAAGGGAGCAAGCCATCTCTAATTACTGGGTCAGATATCAGAGTATCACGGGATATTATCCCAAAACCTATAGGCACATTTTCATAAAGAACTTTATTTTCTTCTAATTTTCCTCTAATTTTCCTCGAAATAAGCCTGATAGCCGGATGAAATAAAGAAGACTTGTTATTTTTCGCCACGAAAAGGCTATCGAAGTTAAACCTCAAACAGCTAATTAAAATACATTTTAAAAAAAAGATTAGATTTAACGATTACTTTTTATTTTGCGCAAAATGTCACAGGGCTACGAGTTCTATCATCAACAGTTCCAACTCTTCACCCAACGATCGAACCAGCACATGTCCAACGTTTCGAAATCAAGCTCCAAGAAGAGTTTGGTTGATTCACACCCATACCCTTTCACAAGGTCGAGCTCCCTCCACAAAATGCCTCTCCAGACCACAGAAAGCTCCAACTCCGTCAAAAAAGCTGAGTCAGGCTTTTGGCCTAAACGCTGCACAAAAAGATTTGATTGGCAAAGCGAGAATTACGCCAGAGCGCTCAACCATTCCAGAACACGGCGTCTCTTAAGGGCTGACTCTCCACTCACGCTATCAGGATTAATTGAAAAAACTGCTGAAGATGGTCATGGCCGAAAGCCGTCCAGATCACCTTCACAAACAAGGCTTCAAGAGGATGCTCGAACTGCGCGAGTTTTGGCACCTGAGCTGTTCGAAGTGGACACTCCTAGATTTTGTCCAGGAAAGAAAGTGAACATTCAGATTAACCGCTCCCCTCAGCCTCCTCGAAGGCTGAAGAGGTCAGTGACTCCGTCCTATCTCACAGGAAAAGATCAAATTTTCTTTGAAGATGATGAGAGTGTCCCTACTCAAGACACTTTTAGAAAAGAGAAGAAGTCGCTGAATGCTTCAATTGATAAGTCTCTGGAGAAATCGCCTTCGAGCAAAGCGTTGCTGAGCCATCGCCATTCAAGGGATCTAAAGAGCAGTTTTTCAATAGGATATCACGAAAATCAAGACGAGAACCTAGTTGATGATGGTGCAGAGAACCATGCGAAAAACGTGAATAGTCTGCTCACAGCAAAGCAGAAAGACGCGCTAAAGCCTTACGATTTGATTGATTTTGGATCAGACTGCGTGTCCTGCCTTCACGATCGAACCAATAGTCATTCGAGTCCATCGACGACTCGGAAAAATAAAGATAGACGGATATTCAATGAAAAGATTGACTTCAAAGATAGTCTGAACACGAGTATTTCCTCGATCTACAAAAGTAGAAGCTCCAACGACGAAAACGATCCTAACCAACTGAATGCAAAGAGAGCAGCTCTTCCTTACAAATTTCGCGATCCATTCAAAAGCTCGCTTGCCTTCCTGAGCTAATTTAGACTCGATATAATCGAATATAACCAATCGTATGTTAATGATTAATGCTGATATATAAACATAGCGAGTAGTAGCAGTGATAATAACACTATAGTTCCCTTTAGACCTTTAACTCATTTCGATTTTAAATTGCATGCTTGATTTTTTCTAAACAACTAAAACTTTGACACGTAGCCAAAAGCACAATAAATTGAAGATAAACGTCTCAATTTTAAGTTAAACATGTATTTTTCATCATCCTAAAACAGGCGTTTTATTGCCTCTGACAATAAGTGCAACCACCTTCCTCAGCTTTTTTCGCAGGGGATGGTTTCAATCCACTCAGCATCCTTGGCTGCAGATCACTTGTATCAATCAAACCTAACCGTGAGATATATTAGCTCCAACAAGGCTAACAAAAAAATCTGATACCGTTATCTATTTTGTTAATAATTTGCTTTGACAACATTGTGAAAACCTCAGTAATATTCTCTCCCGTCAACGCGCTGGTCTCCAAATAGTTAATTCCTTGCTCCTGAGCGAATTTGATTGCTTCGTTGAACTCCACTTTTCGGTTTTCTTTCAAATCGACTTTATTGCCCACAAGAATACACGAAATATCAGGCCTTGCCAAATCTCTGGCGTCTTTAAGCCATTGATTTACTGCAGAAAAAGTCTCTTCACTATGCGTTCAATCCATTGTTATACACAAAGAACACGAGGGATTTCATACTTTGTAATATCATAGAGAACGATGGCTCCGAGAGCTCCTTTATAGTACGTTTTTGCTACTGAACGGAATCTTTCTTGGCCGGCAGTGTCCCATATTTGTAATTTAATTGTTTTTGAGCCGATTTGAAGAAGTTTGGATCCGAATTCGACTCCAATGGTATGAGTTGTTGATTTCTTGACTATTTTCTGTAAGAAAAGGGTGAAGTGGGAGTGAAAGTTACATTTGTTCTCGATAAAATAATGCATTAAACAAGATTTTCCTGTGCTGGAGTTGCCGATGATAATGAACTTGACTAAATAGTCATAATGATCGCGTTCCATCGCAAGCGTTGTTTATTTGTAGTGTTTTAAAAACTTATTTAGGCAAAGCGATAGAGTTATTTTGTAAATTGCTAACTCCTTCGATGTGAAAAACGATTAATCAGATCTGCTACCGAAAATTCTAATTGACAATGTGTCTTTTTTTTTTGTAAATGTCATCGCTACCTTTTGCTATTGAATTGAATCTGGGTAAATAGTTTATCGCAATAAGCAGAAATCGCTTAGCATAACACAAAAAATTATGAAAAATGCAAAAAACATTTGTCATTCATCTGCACCAACAATAATTGCGAAATTCGCTTCGTTGGCATGGATCTACATAAATTCACGTCGAGCATGAAATCGAAATGAGTAAAGGAAAAATTATTTGAATTCTCAATTGCAGAGGGTAATTAATTATTGCTTTTTTCCTCTTCGTTCGTTTCTGTGAGGAGTTTCTCGTCTAAATTCTTCAAACTTAAGGTTGGTAGGGTGGTAGCTTTCAGTTTAGTTGGCGAGCTGCTCAGTCTTCTTGTCAGCAAGCGAGAATCGCTTGGATCAGTCAGGATTAAACTTTTAGCAGTTTTGAGCATTGAGTCCTGACGCGATAAAGCAGGAAATTTCCCTCTGACTTCTTGTGAAGGTTCAACAATAAATAGTTTATGCTCATCGAGAAATTTTTCGATTCGGTCAAAGACCTCATCGTTTAGAAATTGAGGTTCCGAAAGGTCAGCGATAGAGCTTGTGACTTCGTTAAGGTTATACTTGCTGTTATCGTTTTCAATTAAAAGATCCTGGTCAGGTTCTTCCAAAAATGCGAGAGAGGCTTGAGTTTCGATTGTAATGCCTGATTTCACGCTAAGTTGGTTCTGTTTCTTCACGTCCAACAGAGATAGTGATTCCATGGACATTATCGTTGGATATTCAGTACAACTGTTCATCGTTTCAAGAGCCTTTTCTTCTCGAATGCGGATATCGTAGGATAATCCCAGTTTTGAACTCGAAATTAAATTAAATATATAGATCCAGAGACTCAAGTTTTAGAATCAGAACTAAATATCCGATATTTATCAATGCTTAAATTTATTGCAGTGACGCGCTCTAATTAGAACAGAAAATATTTGAAAATTGGGTATATAATAAAACTTCATAGTTCTTGCAAAAGGACCGTGTTTCCACTTCATCCTGCCCCATTTCAAACACAATAGATGTCATGTGTTAATAGAAATTAAAGTTTGAAATCAAAGAACATCAAAACTATTTGCATTCAACTTGAAGTTGAAAATTTAAAATCTTTCCATCATTTTAAGTATATTTCATATACGTACAAACCTTTAGAGGTTATTAATGAAAGATACTTCAGCTTCTGGTCCTAAATCCATCAGCAGAGCGAGAAAACCCACCTTTTTTTTGAATTTATGATCTATGTGAGTAAAGCTCACTCTTTCTCTAAACTTGTTGGTCTTTCTTCAAGCTGTCTTATATTTCAGAATTTCATCTTTCTGGCGCCTTTTCCACTGAGTTCCATCATATGAAGAGGCTCTCTCATAGAAAAACGTATATCATTGTTAGAACCATTCGATTTTTTATTCTTCGAATTGATTTTATAGACTTCAGAAGTCTGGAACTAATCTAGAATTTCTGACCCTCTAAGCTATTTCTTTCCCAGTGTTCCTCGATTTTCATAATTTCCAAAAGGCAATTTGCATTTTTGTAGGGAGAGAAGCCTATCTCGATTGGATTAGAGTTTATTTTTTAACAGGAATCAGCTAAAACGATTATATCATCATTAGAGTACCTTATATCAGCAGCATTAGGTTAGTCAGTGTTAGAGATTATAAATATGCCCCGTAGTATTCATCGACATAAAGCAAAAACCCATGAATACAAAAAAAGAGAAGTTCATTAACACTTCTCATTCTTCATCACCACCTAATATTTCTCAAGAATCGACTTTCCTAAAGGATGCTCGAAATACGATGAACTCCTTCTAGGGATATCTTGTCTGATCGACACATCATTTACTCCATTATTCAAGATGTTATACCGCTTCCCTTTAGTCTCTTGATTTCGAAGGTATTCCGCTCTCCCCACAGAATACGGCTTCACTTCCACTCCAAATATCCGGTCTTGAGTCTCCTCTACTCTTCTCGCCCACTCCGAACCCACTCTTGCTCTGCGATTCCCATGGGCGATAGGTCTCTCGCTGTAAGCTCTCAATCGCTCAGGAGATTCATCAATTAGCTTCGACCGCTTGTTCAAAAATTGAATTTCTTCAGACGTCCGCGTGTAATGCCTCAAATCCTCCTTATGTCTCTCCTCAATTTTGCTCCTCTCCTGTTTTTCTTGAGTTAGCCTATCACGTTCCTCGCGATATATCAGCGTGGAATCATTAAGAGGGTGATCCAAACTGACCACTCCGCTCCTGTATTGATTATGATACACTCGGTTTCGCTTAGTGACTATTTTATTTTTCTCTTTCCACTCATGGAAACTATGCTGATTTTTAATATTCTCTTCAAGCTGCTTTCTTCTCGCACGAGGATCAGGAGACTCATCATGCTTAATACTAAATTCCAGGTCAGGTGTTGTAAAAGGCGCAGGTTCACGCACAAACATTTTGGAATAATGATTCTCCAAGCTGCTCTGATTCACAGGTATATTCGTTACCGCAATGTTGATGTTGCTGTCGGGGAAACGATAGGAGAAGTCATAAATATCAGTTTTTTCAGGCCCACAGCGTCCTGACAGTTTAAAAGCCAGAGACTCACCCATAGCCGAATTTCGTCCAGAAGTCCTAGAGTGGCCCCTTCCTTCAGGACCGTTTGTAGATAAAGAACGCAACGTACTCCTCGCTTGAGGCAGTGATGAAGAATTATGATTGAAAGTAGCTTGGGTCCTCATAGCGCTTGGGTTAAGTCCCCACTGTGAAGAGTTAAGGAAACGATCGAGGTGTTTAGCGTCCCAGGTGTTTGCTACAGTCTTTCCATTAGGGAGGTTATTGAAATATTCTTTCAATTTTTCGCGAGTATTACCTTCTACAGTCGATTGCCGTCTCTCTGTTGCCGAGGGTTTGTTGCGGACGAGAGCGCTGGGGTCTAAATACCCTCTGCTCATTTCTTTGAAAGTACGGCTATCTTTCGATGATGTTTGGAAGTTTGCTGTCATGAAAGTGAAGTGATATTTCGCTGAATGTGCTTATCCAGAAATAATTTTGTAAAGAGCAGTTTTAATTTTTATTGCATTGTACAATTTGCCAATATTTATTCAATTTTCATGAAATCACAAAAATTCATATGTCTTAAGCCTGCCCTTCAGTCTATAACTACTGTTTACTTCTTATTCTTTTGGTATTCTTCTTTGCCGATTCTGACAGTTTCCTGGAAAAGATCTCTCAGATCTGAATTAGAAGGCTCGAGTTTCATAGCCTCCCAGTAAGAAGCAGCGGCCTCACCGTATTCTTTCATTGCAGCGTAAGCCTGGGCCTCTCGAATGTAAGCCTTAGACCAATTTGGATCGATTTCTTTGGCTTTTGCGCAGTATCGGAGACAAACTTGAGGCTTGTTCATCTTAACCAGACAAAGCCCAATATTGGTGTAGAGCGCGACTAATTTCCTGTTGTATTTCAAGGCTTCTCTGTACTTTGCCAAAGCCTCTTCATATTTATCTAAATACTATTTAAGAACGGTAAGAAAAAAAGTGCATACGTTGACTGAAAAGTTCATTTCCTTCAGCTTTTAGTTTTTCGGCTTCCTCTGCATTAGGTTCCGCTTCTTCGATGGTAGCCAAGTCTTCTTCTTCTGGGTCTTTGGGCTTTTGCTCAGTTGAAGTATGTTGCCTAGATATTTCGATATCAATACAGATGTTAGGAGTCATTTTTTTACTCAATGCTCTTTGAAGTGAGTGGTCGGAGATAGGAGACAACCTCCCATTGTCCGTGCTCATAAGCAAGATCCAAAGCAGTCTATATTCAAAGGAATCCTTTCCAAATCATAAATAAAAAAGGGATAATACCTTGTTTTTGCAAATGTAATTGGGGTCTGCACCTTTTTCTATAAGGATCCTTTAAAGTACGCACAAAGATGTGAGATTGGACCACAATTTCGCATTTACTGGCAAGTTTTTAAGTCTCCCATTTCAGCAGCAAATTGCAAAGCATCATATCCTAAAGTCGACGACTTTAACTCCGTCTCAAAGAATGTGTTTACCTTCAGAGTCCTTTTGGTTGACATCAGCTCCCTTTTTAAGGAGTATATCTCTAATCTCATGGTCTTGGAAGTTAATCGACATGATCAAAGGTGGAGGGATCTTAAGTTGATCAATAAATTTAGACTCTCATAACGACAAGCAAAGGCTTTTACAATTTTCTCAGGATGTGGTTGACCATTTGGATTTGCTCCTTTGTCCAGCAGAATGATGGCCATCTTTTTCTTCTCTATTTCAAAAATAAGATAACTCATTTCTTCAATGCTTTACGAGATGAGAGAGCCCACTCAAGTGGTGAACCGTAATTGCTGCTTCCCTCTAATTTTGCACCCTAGCAATTTCAAAAATATCCATCAGATGTCACTCTCAATTGTGATTCTAACCTTTGAAAGCAAATATTCCGCGAATTCGGCGTCTCCTTTTGAACAAATAATATGAAAAATCGTGGCACCACCGTTTCTTGGTTCGTTAACATCCATTTCTAATGCACAATTAAGTTCCAACTGTGAATAGATCCTTATAGATTACTCTGCTCTTCAATCAGGAATTTGGCAAGCTTATCGTGTTGATGTTGCACAGCGACGAACAAGGCATTGTTTCCGTCTTCATCTTTTCTATCAAGTTCAAAGTTTCTTTGAGGATAGACCCATTTTATTAATTTACTTATTGAGATCGGCACCCAAAGAGATCAGATATTTCACGATCTCAATGTCTCCTCTTGAGCATGCAAAATGGATAATAGTACGGCCTTTGCCTTCCTAATGCGCAAGGGGAACAGAAAAAAGTGAGCTGAGATCAGCTGCAACGAGGATACCTTTGTATCGTTAATAAGATTCTTAATTCGGATTGAAAGTTCTTCAGTGTCTTTCTCGTCTTTTTGCTGGTGAGCAAAGGTTTCAATAGCTTTTTTAATGTCTTCAAGTTTTCCGTCTTTGACGGCCTCAAAGAACTTCTGCACTTGTCCCTTGGCTTTCAAATATTCGTTTTTCTTATCAGCCTCCATGTTGTGGTGTTCAGAAAAATCACAGCAATAAAATTTATCTAAAATTCGAGCAAATTCTTTTTAGGAGTCAATCAGAAGCTCGAATATGGATTCTCATCAGAGGTGAACTCATGTTTTATTCGAAATTTCTTAAGCAACTGATGCAATGAGCAAAAAAAATGACGAAACGCATTAGTTTTATTATCCTTAGCCTTATTCTATATATGATGATCATTACCCGTAATATTTAATATCATATACAATAACTAATTGTTGGGTGTCCTTAGCCTCAGATAGAACTCGGTTTGACAATAATATTAATTTATTCAAGTTCAGTGGGATCTGCCTTGCTAAGTAGCATCTTCCCTTCGACAGCCGGAAGAGCTCCTTTGGAATTTTCTAGATTTATAACTCCAGGTTTATCCTCGATTTGCATAATATTTTCTTCTTTCTTTTCTTTCTTATATTGCTCTTGAAACTCAACCATTTGAAGGTTTTCCGCAAGGAATGTCAGCAGCGGATCGATAATATCTGGATAAAAGTCCATTTTCTTGTGCTCCATTTTCTTGTTCAAACGCAGCATTTTGGCAGAAGACGTACAGCGTTCATAAAGGTATTCGGAGCTTGATGAAGGAATCAAAGTGTCTTTTAGACCATGGATGAACAGAATGGGCGCTTTGATCTGGTCAATGATATCCCTCGTTCGAAAGATATCCGGGACCATCTTGGCTAAGAGCCAACCAACCTTGTTGCTGGCCACCTCACGGATCGACAGATAAGGAGATATCAAAATTATTGCTTTCACTTTTGGGAAAAGTGCTCCCATTTTAGCCGCCACACCAGTACCAAGAGATCTTCCCATGAGAATAATATTTTCTTCCTTGTAGCCGAGAGTTTCAATGCAGTGTCTAATGATATGTTTAGCGTCCTCGAGAATATTCCATTCAGATGTGGACTCGGTATCATATATGCCATAGCCGGGGTATTCAGGAGACATGATTGATATCTAGTTTGTTAAAAAATTAGGGTTATAAAATTTCAAGTGAAAGTAAATGCACTTTGAAAATCGAGTGGTATCGCTCAAGAGTCTTGTAGGCTTTACTGAGAACGGCGGAGTTCCCATGGAAATAAATCATAAGATATTGGCTCTTTGACGGCTCGGTTTCTTCTTTGAACAGGAGATACGGGATTCTTTTTGTTATTGGTTTTCGGTCACCCATGCAAGAGGTATAGGGTCCTGGTCCTGAATCTATCATCATATCTCCGACCTCGTGAGGTTCTTCTTTGTAATAATAGAGACGACTCTCCATGTATTTGGCAATTTTGTCCTTACGACTCGGAAAGATAACAGAATTTCCCATCAGAAGCGAAGTGAGTGAAAATAAAATGTTTTAATTAAACTATTACTGAAAAAGGAGAATTGCATTTTACATGGTGAATAATCAGAAATAATTGATTGCGTTGATTAATACGATATCTTTCGATTGTTACGATAAATACTGGACATAGCGTAGCATCTAACTATTCTCTAATAGCCGACAACGCAAATAGGGGGAGCTATTGCTCTGATTTATTGGCTGACTGGCTTAGAATCACGAAAATAGATGCCTTTCCTTGTTTTCCTAATATGAGCGACTCGAGGATAATCCGATCAGACTTTCTTTTCAACATATTAAAACAAACTCTAAATTATATAATCATTTTTTAATATATTTAAGAGATTTCACTTAGTATATTATCCTTGAGAGAGTGGATTTGATAATTCGTCGCACTAAAGATTAGTCCTCTTTCTAGCGATTTCATTTGAAGCTCTCAAAGGGATTTTATGTGAAGACTACTAAAATCGTCTTCAAAATAATCATGGTGTCGTTATATTGGTAGATATTGAAAATACGCATATGAGAGTATTGAGAGTAATTTCACAGATCTTATTTGATATAGTCTTAATAATTATTCGCAAAAAACACATTTAAATGTATTCGACTCTCATTCAAAATTAAATACGTTATCTCATCATTTGATAATGGTTTAAGGAACCAATACTAGCAAAAAGAATATAATTTCTAACTATCATAATCTCATAAAACATCAAATACTTGAAAATAGTAGCTGCACATAAGAGTAATAGTAGACGAGAAAAAAGCAAAAATACTCCTAGAATGGAATTAGGAAATAGTATATTATAGTATTTATCAATAGTAAGAGAATCCTCACAAATTCCTTTCTAGCAAGTAGAGTTTGCGACTGAGAAAAAGATTTTTCCTTTCTATGTGATCTGGAAAATATATGAAAATATTTTTGACAGTGCCTCTCGAAATGGAATATCAAACTAGACAGTTGTTCATATAGATACTCACTAAAAATTAAAAGCAAAGGATTTTCGTGGATTTTTCTTCAAGAAAAGTGGATTTTATCTAGAAATTAGCTAGGAGAACATCATACAACTGAGACTCTTAGCTTCAAGCCTTCTAAACTGAGCGAACATTGCAACTACTCAAAGCTCTTATAACGAGCTCTAACCTATTTAAGAAACTGTCATTCATCTGTCAGACTTACATACGAAGAGAAATTGTGCTATCAATGACAAAGGAATGATATCTAAATAGACCTTTTATCGATTATACTTCAATTTAAGTCTCTTATTTGCGAAAATATTGTTTTCGTCCAATCAAACTCGATTTACCTCTTTTTCCAGTCTCCGGAGTGTCGCTCTTAAATTGAGCAAAGCCGGTGTAATATTATTCGTAGTCTACTAATTGCTGTCTTGTAGCTGCTTTTTTTTCTACACTGCTCTGACTAATAGTGTCTGTTTGATAAATTCAATTATTTAAACTTTATTGCTTCTGAGATCTTTGATTTTAAATTATCACCAGCCACCTCTTCGCTCTCCGCCAAAATATGAGCACAAAACCAGGAATATTCGAGCAAGTTAAACAACCCGGCAAGGTTGTTCCTACATTCACCGCAAATCTAAAACTATCGCAGTTGAATTTTCAATGTAAATTTCAAACCTTGCCCATTGCATCATATTCATCCCAATTAGCCCAAGAACGACCTATCGGACCATCCATGCCCTGTAAAACCGAAGGCAAAAGCCTTATTTTCTCCAACACAACACGCGAAGCTTTAAAAGATAACGCAGACGTCGTAATCTACCCCTAATATTAGTTCAAAACATCAACTTTTCCTTGTCATAGATGAGCTCATATCGGTCAAATACAGATGAATCAGAGAACAGAGGCCAATTCAACAACCTTTTCCAAGAATCAATGCAACAGCAATTCAAAGCTCTGTTTTCCCAATGGAAAACCGAAATTTTTGAGGAAGTGAGGAATTCATTGAACGAGTGCAATGTCAAATTCAATCGCAACAAAGAAACGATCGAGTTGATAAAGCAGCACTTGAGAGTCAACACACAGAGCATCAATGAGATTGAAAGCAGGCTTTCCGATTACGAGCAGAAGATTGTTGAAGTAGAATCTTTAAAGATGAACGAAAGCAACCCATTTGAGCAAGAAAACACTCAAACAGCCTCAACGTTAAAAAATATGATGATTATTGAACAGCGTAACTCCGAGCACCAAAATGACTCTGCGACATTGGCGAAGTATGTCAAGCTAACAGATGAGTTATTGCAGAATTTCGAGCAATATAAAACAAAACAAGCAGAGGAAAGGGCAGAAATGATTGAACAACTCCAGAATAACTTGACTGAAGCTTTGGAGAGTAAAACCGAAAAGATTATTGAAGATGTAGGCCGTAAGATCGAGGATATTGAGAATCAAGTCAATGACAGCAAAAAGTATGAGGATGCTAAAGCAACGAAAAAATTCGATGAGATAGAAAGGAAATTTGCAAGCTTCGATGAGAGTTTAAAAGAAGAAATTTCAGCGTTGCAAAGTGCGATCGAAAATATAGCCTCAGAAGCGAAAAGTAAATGACTATCGTTGGAACAGCAGTTCTTAACAAATGATTGCATCTCTTTAGATAAGCAGGGGGTTCGTCCAGAAACTCCGAGATTTGAAGACTATAAGCAGCTAATTGATAGTGTTATGGCTCAGATCCCTGATACAGGAAGTCAAGTAAGCAGACAATAATTTGACCATTTGGACTTAATTGATTTTATCATAGCTAAATGAAATGCAAGAGACGTTCGAGATAAAACTGGAACAACTTGAAGACAAATGGCAAAAGCAGTTCAAAAATCTAGACGTTGAGGCCCAACGCTGCTCAGCTGAAATTGGCGCTCTTGCGGGTAGATTAGAAGGAGCCAACACTGGCAGAGATATGCATCTCCTCGGGCTGATCGACTCTCTCAATAAGGAGATAGATGTCCTTACGACATCGCAGAACGCAAATTCTGTTGAAATTGCGAGAATAGGGAAGTACGTAGAAGAGTTAAAGCAAATGGCTTCGACATCGTTTTCGGAATTGGAAAAAAAATTGTCTGTCAACGAAACAGCGAATACGAAAATCAAGGAACTTGAACTGGAAGTCAAATCTCTTATGAAAAACATTGAGGACGCGAAACAGAGTACCCCAAAAGCAAGCGTTTCAACAGGATCTGAAGTCAAATATGATGCGAATAAATACAAATCTTATATCGGAAGCGGTAAATCTTTAGATAAGCAGCACCAAACCTCAGAAAAAGTCGAGACTAAATCGGAAGAGACCTCCAATAAATCTTCCTATAAACCATCAAGTTCTTATCTCAGTTCGACTTCTAGCTACAAGTCTCCAGCGAACGTATTTATTCTATTAATATAACTTTCCTGATTCATGGTTTTAGCGGTATTCGGCAGGAGACTACCAGAGCAATGGCTTCAAAGCTTCTGCGAACACATCAGAAGGAAGCAAAGTACTATCAAATCGATCGCAAAACTACTATGTTGGCGAAAATGGCGCGAAAAACTCTGCTCCTCAAAATACGAAATCCGCTAATTCTGATGGCAAGGAAAACATGCCACTCAGCACAACGCTGACTGTGCAAAACGTGTCTCCGAAGAACTTAAATTCCGTGTCAATGCACTCAGGAAATCCACTACAAGAAAAGCTGCAAGAGAAGAATATGACGTCTCCCGGCCATTTACCTGTGCCAACAGGAGAAAAACAAACCCAACAGAATCAATTAGCTGCTAATGTAATATTATTTTTGGTTCTTTAATGGACTTATCAATTGGACCTCAGAGATCACCTTATTCTTTAAAACTCACCCAAGACGATGTTTCGAAATTAAGAAGATCCGGTGAGCTACCAAAACGTATGCTTTTTCTAGTCCTTGGGTTCTCTTAGCTTATGTATTTCACCAAATAGTGCTTAGTCCGACTGTTGGAGAGCTCCAATTGCAATCCCCAAAGATGAATCTTCATCTCAGCAAATTTTCAAGTAAATTCGTTTCACTCCTATAGGTTACTAACATATTTAAAGCTCAACAAGAAGATCTTGTTTGCCAGCCCGATGAGGAAGATCAAGAAATGATCTACCAGTTCGACGAGAACGGGTTCCTTTTGGATGAAGACGGAAATTATATCCTTGATGAGAACGACCAAATGATTAAACTGGACATGGAGCAAATTGAACGTTTGAGAGCGAGTAACCTCCTCGAAGAAGAACTCAACTGATTTTATAGCTAGCTACTGTCTTTTGAAACTGTTATACCAATTTAGTTTGATATGGTTGTAAAGTTTGAAGAGAAAATAAATGTTGATGTTATGAAGGTTCGTATTAGAACGATATATATTTTTAATGACTTGTGCATTTCCTTTCGAATCGCTGCTGCTCTTGCTATTATTTTTTGAAGAGATTATTTGGAAGAGCTCTGATTATGGCCTGAGCTACCGATAGCAGATATGAAAGTTTCATACATTGGAAATGGACTTCCTTACCTTTCTATTTGAAGGTATGAATTTGGATTCCTTGCTTAAAGGTCATACTTGCTGAGATGAACACTGAATCTTCATTAAGACATTCCATCAAGACACTTTGGCCGAGTGGTTAAGGCGTTGCCCTGCTAAGGCAATGGGGTTTCCCCGCAAGAGTTCAAATCTCTTAGGTGTCGAATTTTTTTAAAAATTGATAATTTCCAAATGATCCTAAGTGACACAAATATCCCTGACATCTACAAAGAACCCAATCTTATCCTTATCTGTCTCAAGGTCACTGGTTTTCTTATAGCTAGTAGCTATTTCCTCTTATATTTTTCTAATAATGTCCATCTTCTCAAGTAAAAACGATATAGTAAAAAAAAAACTGCCTTGGGAATTCGAAAATTCATGAGGATAATGCTGCCAAGTAATCAATTTTAGTGAATGAACACTTCCTTTATTTACGATAAAATATCAATCTAACAATCGATCCTTTAGTTGATATCACAACTTCTGCGACTCGAATATTAAAAAAGACAAGGCAATTATTCAGTTACAAACAACGTAAATCAATTATGCTCTTTTTGTTTTCTCCTTGTTCCTAATTTTTCTGAAAAATTGCTTTCAACGCATACTAGCAGCACCCATCGTTCTTCTTACTCTTCTTACCCTTCTTGTTATCATCATCAACAAGCAAAAGTTTCTTTTTTCCTTCTTTTCCAGAGGCCGCATTCTTCTTGTAAATTTCTAAACACACATCATCAGATATACCAATTCAAATACCACAAAAAATCGCTTACCCTCTGCAAGATATTGAAACATTTCAGTCATGCCCTTTCCGGTCTTCGCAGATGTTTGGAAATGTCTCACTCCGTTCTCTTTAGCATACTTTTCAGCTTCAGAATTCTCAATTTGTCTTCCAGTTTCCTTATCGCATTTGTTTCCTGCAATTGCAATGACGATTCCTTCGTCTGCATGGTTTCTGAGCTCAGCCATCCATTTTGTTACCTACAACAAACGCTCTAGCCTATTTCACGTTTCGAATTTTACTTTATCAAAGCTCTCGCGGAATGTGATATCATAAACCAGAACAGCACCTGAAATATGAAAAAAACCGCATCAAATTTGCTGGAAATCGAGATAGGAGTACCTGCAGCATCACGATAATAAATTGGAGCAAGGGCATGGAATTTCTCTTGACCAGCAGTGTCCTAAAGCGAGTTAGATTTCAGATCTGATGGAGAAGTAATATCGAAACAAGAATTTTGCAAGGTTGAAGTGAGGATATTAAGAAGTAGTCTGTACCCAGATAGCCAATTGTTTCTTTTCTCCGCCTACTCTCACTTCTTTCTCGAGGTAGCTTGCGTTAATGGTTGATTCTTGGTTCTCATCGAATTTGTTATCAACAAATTTAAGCGTCAGAGAGGTCTTGCCGACACGACCTTTATTCCAAGTAGTTGAATGCACTCAATAGGAATTGCGAAGAGTACCTTCTCCGAGCATGACGATTTTCATATGCGTTTTATCTTCCATCTTTGTGCAACAATCGCTCTATATTACCCTGTCCAATTTATTTGTTTATTAGTAGTTTAATAAGCTCAAATGGCTTTATGAGTTTATCCCTCTGGAAAATTTTGTTACCGTAAATAGACCGCAGTTACCTTAAGAATCCAGAAATTATTCCTATTTCGAAAAGGATTTTCATAGCATTAATCATCTATTTCCTTGATGTATCTTATAAAGAGGAAAATAAACTAACCCATTGATAAGTTAATAATGTAATCTGAAAGACACTCGCTGTGTTATTCAAGTAAACGTAATGAGACTCTTCCAGAGGGATTTTCCCATATGAGCAGAGAATAGCAGGCTGTTTCCCATGGACTAAGAGGGAAGCATGTGGTTTTCGTGATGATGTAATTGTTGTTTTCATTGGGTTCTCTTTCATCAAAGATTGATTAGTACTGTTGTATTGTAACAACATTCAATTAAATAGGCAACCAAAATAAATCTTTAATGGAAGCAGCTCAAATCGGCCAACCTTCAGTGCATCTAGGAGCCTTCTTATACTTGAAACAGAAAGCGCTTGTAAATCCAGAAGATGAACGCAAATACAACGAAAAGACTAGCCTTTCCGTCAAACGCATTGGTATTGTTGCTTTATTTACAGGATTCTGGGCCCATTTGATTGATTACGGAAGCTTTTTGAAAAAAGGGTCGTCAAGAGGAACTCGTTTGTTAACTTATGCGGTTATTGCTGGTGTTCCTTCACTCATTGAGGGAATGAGAGGCACAAACGAAATAAGAATTTTTGCTGAAGAACTGGATGCTAAGTACAGTCCAAAGTTTTTCGACTACCAAGCGGAATTGTTAGAAAAGAAAAAGAAAGCAGCTGGTCAAGAATAATGTAGCATGATCTATTGGTTGTTTCTTTTTGCATGTTCCATGTTTATTTTTGTTGTATTAATGCCACCTACAAACATCGCAATTATTCAAAAATATCTACTTTCGCAGTGTTACGGACAGCTGAAAACGTGAGTAGTCTTGTGTGGATCAGCAATGCAACCAGTTTACTAAGAAATAATTTTGATTTTTTAGCTTCTGAAGAGCACCCCTCGATCAAGCGGCCTTCCCATTAAGAAATAATTTGATTTTTCTCGCTTTTCAAGCGCGAATCCCTGCAATAGATGAATAGATAAATATGGAATAGCTTTTTATTGAATGGAAATATTTGAACTTGTTAGACAAATGTATGTATGATAGAAAAACACTTACAAGCACATCAAATTGGCGATCGTAAACATTTCTCTAAAATTCAACTTAATAATATGTAATGGATCAGCTTACTCAAGCTTATTCAAATGCATCTTGGGAAAAAAATAACTCGCTTTCTAATAGATTTCGTAATCGAACACTGGAGTGGCATCATAGCTTTGAATAATCTTGGCCAACACTGCATTTTCTGCCTTCACGTATAACTCGCGCATTTTAGTAATAACTTCCTCATCATTCTTGAGCGTGCTGCTTAATTCAGGGAATGACTCCTTGAAGATATGAAGCAGCGCCTTAGTCAATGCCCACTGACCACGGTGGTTGCTCTGGGCGAACTTCTTCTCAGGCATTAATTGTTGGTTGAATGCTCTTGCTTGTGGGAGTTCTGCCGGAATTTCTTGTTCTAATGCGGATCGTCAATATTATTGAATTTAGGAGAATCAATTACCTGGGAAGAAAGCTCTGTGCTTTTCAAATGTTTTTCCATCGTAAGGCTCGATAAAATCTTCAGGCTCTGGTGGGAGCTCCTTCTTTTCTTCAATTGGTGGCTCCTCTTTGCTTTCTTCTGTTTTCTGATCAAGTGTTTTGGAGGTTGCTGATTGTTTTTTCTCCTCAGCTTTCGCTTTCAGATCAACTTTCTGGAATTTTGAGGTGCTAGCGCTCACGTGAGTATCTTGGCTTCTGACGGTGTGGAGTTCTCGGTCAAGAGGCATACGCATTCTCAAAACGCTATCGTAGAGAGGTTTGTCATGAGCTTGGTCCTCAGGGTTTTTAGTTGGAACGAATACTAAGCGCAGTTTCTCTCTTGCCTTCACCATCAGAAGGTCTTCTTCAGTGATCTCTGGTGCCTTCCATTCTTCCTCAGGTTGTTGTTGTTGAGGTTGCCCATCGCCCTGGTCTCCTCCGTCGCCTTGAGGTTGATCTCCTGCTCCTTGGTCTCCGCCGGCTTGACCGTCAGCTGGTTGATCACCACCATCAGCTCCAGCGTCACCATCACCATCTTTAGGTTCATCGTCATCACCATCCTTAGGTTCACCGTCTCCATCAGGTTGGGCGTTTCCATCACCTCCATCTCCTTGATTACCATCTTGCGCAAGGTCTGGGTTCTGCTCAGGAACCTTCTTCTCTGGTGGTTTGTAATCAACTGAGGTGAAATATAATAAGAACAGCGCCATGTTGATCGTTCTCTTCGTATGAAGATCGAAAAGTCCCTCATCATTGAGAATCTGAAGACTTTCGGCCAGATTGACATCAGGGATTTTCTGTAGCAACTCTGTGACGTTTTGGTCCTTATTCTTGTTAAACTCGACGAGGTCTTCGTGCATAACTCTCTCAAATTCTTCAAATAGCGCACGATGCTCTTCGGGAACGTAAATGTCGAATTTCTCTTGTTTCAAGATATCGTTGAAAAACGCCATGAAAAATTTAACCATCTATCAAATTCCAAAACCATCATTTATATCATCAAAGATTATCTACCTGAGCGTAATCAGCAACCGGTTTTCCACCCGAGACGGCTGTCAAAGTCTGCAATAAGAAACATAATTCAGCGATATATCCTCCCACAATGCTGACTAAATAGCACAAAAATCTTAGCTGCATGCTCATTAAGAACAGTAATTACTGGTTTCTTTGGCTAATCCACCTCCAGAAATATCCGTAACATCCGTAGCAAAGATATCCTCAACGTCTTTGCCGACTTTCACAATTTTTTCTTCGATTTCCTCTGCACAATGAGTTGTTAATATAACCAATTGAGCGCATTTAAGGTACCTCTCAATGCTTTTTTTGCATAGTAAATTCTCAATCTTCTTCTTCGCTCTCTTCTTTCGCGTCTTTCTCTTTCAATTCGCTCAGCTTCTCTCTGACGCTCGTCTCTGATGTTCTGTCTGCGCTCAAGTTCAGCTTTCACTACACTGCCATGCTTATCAACAAGCTGCGTCTGCACTTCTGCGGCTATCTTCTGCACATTATTCAGGAGATATCCTCTTAAATTTAAGTCTCTGGTTGCGTATTTCAAGAGATATGGCAGATATGAGTTTCTAAAGGTGAGCGGTCTGTCATGTCGGAGGACCCCTTGGTCATCAAGGACTTGGAACGTATGGTCATGCATGCCGTAAATAACTCTTTTGGCGTAGATCCTTGCGATGTATTTTTGATGGGTAATGCGCTTATCTTCCTCCTGGATATCATGCTGTTTCTTACGTCTCTTGCGCTCGGCTTCCTTTCGTAACCATTCATTTTCCTTTCGTTGTGTGACCATAAGCTCAGCATTCCTTCTCTTTTCAAATTCCCTCTAATAATTCGGAGCTTAAAAACATATCATTGCGAAGATAACTACTTTATGTTGGAGCTCTTGCTCAGCTTCATACTCCTCAAGAAGCTCGATTCTTGATTGTTCAAGGGTCCTTCCTACGAGGACTTCCAATATCGGTTTCACCTGTGAAATTTCATTTTAAAAGAGATTTCAATGGACTGCTTTCACCTCGAGATTATAATCAAACAATTCGTGGTCTTCCACCTGGGTTTCAACGTCTATGCCTTTTGGAAGGGGACGGTAGTCAGGTGTTGGCTGAAAGCGCGAAAAGATATCAAAGAATGAAACCGCAAGGAGTAGTTACAGGGCGATCAACGAAGTAATAAGGGATTAATTTCTGAGGGTCGTCAACAGGACGATCGACAATCTCTTCGAGGACTGGCTCCTCGAATCCTTGGAGCTCTCCTTTGAAATCACGATTGGTTATCTTGCTCAGCAATGTGTTGGACTTCTGGCCGCTTGATCTGGAGGCGCCTTGGTCTACATCGTTGGATCCGGAGCTTCTGAGGCCTCTGTCAAGGTGGTGGATAAGTTAGGTGAACTGGATGAGGTTAAAATGACGAGTGTACCTTGAGTCTCGATACTTTGATTTAGATTTGATTACTCGTGGCTCAGCAGAGAAATCGTAAGTTGCTGGGGCTATCTGTTGTTGTTGAACGTGGGACATGCTGGTCTTTCAATAATTATTTTGGAGTCAAAATTTTTGTTTCGATTCGCTTTCTTTATATATTGAAAGGAGTTATAATATTGCTGCTACACTTTGAAATAAATTTTTATCTTTCAAGAAACAACAGAAAGAGAACGAATCAAAAGCGAATAAGTATTTTTTGAATATTGCTTGTCCATGCAGTTTTAGAGTACCAGCTTTGCTGTTATTAAGAAATTGACCAATTATTAATGGTAAATCGTTCCTGATATCATTGACCCAGCAGAAATAAGCTGGAAAATCACCAAAAAAGATCTGCAACTAGCTCTCAAGTACTTCGGATTGAGCGGTGTTATTTGCACAGTGAAGCGTAATAAATTATGAGGGCCATAGGTAAATCGTATTCGACTGTTGAACATTGCTTTTTGCATGAAAACTTTTTTTCAAAATTGACACAAATGGTCGTCTTTATACATGATCTGTCTCGGAAAGATTTTGGCTTCATTCAAAACTCTCTTTTCAATCTATTTGATCCTGACCTTGAAAAACAAATAAAATTGACAGAACCTTATTCAATATGTATTTTAAAAAGAATTTCTCATTTACAAAAACGATAGAAATTCTTTTTCAATTATATTACATAAAAAATCCACACTGATTACGACCAGCATGCTATTCCTAGGTCCCCAAAAAAGTCTCTGTTAAAAAATCTCTTTCTCTGTTTTATTCAAAGCTGGCATTGATGTATATCTTTTGCCAAGGTTTATCGTCTTTAAATATATAAATAGTGTATTTCTTCTGTCCTTCGGCTTCCGGAGCTTGAATACGAAGCGGGAGCTTTACAGAGTCTTCGCCGCTAACTTCAATCACAGGATCTTTGAGCGCTAGTAAAGACGGATCAGAGGAATACACCTTTAACACACGTGCTCCTTCTCCAAGTAGTTTCACAGTAATTTTCTATAGAATGAAGATATAGGAGAGTAAGTAATCAAATGCCTTTTCATAGTATTTATTACCTTCCTGCTAACTTCACCCAATGGGACGGTCACGAATGAAGTTTTCTCCTCAATATAAGTATGCAATTCAATCTCTTGGATGAATCTCTCATGATTCTCTGAGGGAGGTTTCTAGAGTTAAAGAGATATTCTAAATGAAAACCGCCACAGATTCTATTCTACCTTTTCGTTTGTCATTATTTTGGGATTATTCAGGCTCTCCATTGAGCGATTTGGTTTGTTGGGAGTCTCGTAATTCACCGAGTTTTCCTGTATTTTAGAGATAGGTTCATGAGCGGTCTTGTCAAGTCTGTCATTGGCCGGTGAATCAGTGTTTCGAGTAGCAGAATGAAAGAACCTCTTTGGATGAAGGGGCTTATAATTACTGGGTTCTGTATAGTTTTCATTCGACCTTTCTTCTATATTATTTTCAGTATGTTGCTCAAGATCTTGGTAACGAGAATTTTTCAAGTCAGGTTCAGGAGTTCGCGATATTAATCGTCCTCTCGGCAAGTATGCAAATTTAAGCGCCTCTTCCTTTTCTTTCCGATAGCGTTCTTGTACCACACTATTATCTGGCTCAGGCGTGGTGATAAAATAAAACTCCCTTGGTGCTTCATTAAATTTAAGCTTGTCCTGAAAAACCTCTTTATTTTTTCCTATCTTGCTCAGCGCTAATGGCGGTAAATAATTCTTCTTGATCCTGGTATCATTTTCCTGCAGTTCAGATTCAAAATCGTCTGAATAATCACTAGATTCATGTAAGCACTCGTCCGTTACCACAGCACGAAGAGGAGGATCACGTTCTTTTTTCCTCGAGACGTGTCTAGACAAATGCCTCACAGGTACAAAGCGGCTGCTCTTATCAATAATTGGTTTTAGCTCCGAGATGTTTTGGGAAGGTAGGAATTTCTGGTATAATGGACTAACATTTTGATAAAGACTCGGCATTTTTGGAGTTGCGCTGCCCTTAAAGTCAAAAATATTTCTTTCTCGACTGCTACTCTGCAGACGTCTCCTGAGTTCGCTGTGGGCTCTCGCCGGAGTTTGAGTTCCTATTCCCATAATTTTTCTGGATGAGCTGTATTCAAAGCTTAAGTCTTGAAGGTATTCTTTCGTGGGACTGCTAGCATATTCTGTACATGATTGAGAATTAAAGTACGTCAGTATTCTGAATTTACATACCGCTGAAATCCCTGAAAATCCTGCCTTCCATAATTTCTCTGATTCTATCAACAATTTTTCTTGAATTCGGCCATTTTTTTGAGTTCAGTTTTGAAAATACTGTCTTGAAAGAGGATTACAATAATATAAGTGATGAAGGCGGAATAGCTTGCTATACTTGGTTTGATGATACTTGATTTTGATAAACTACTTCAAAAGCTCCGAGCCGAGGCACTATTTTTCTCAACAATAGCTGGCGCTCGCTTTCCATGGCATCGAATCTCGTATCTGATGGAATCTGCTCAATGAGAGTATTTCCTAAGACGACTGCTCCTTTGATCTCCCTCTCAATATCGTGTTTTACTACTTTTGTAAATACCATAAAAAACGTTCAATTGTTACGTTTCTCGAAGAAAAAACTATATTTTCCTTCCTCATGCTTGGTATTCCAAGCGTGGTTGGCGCAGTTGCAGCAATATTCAATTAAAATAAAAGGCGTCTTCCTGCTGGGTCTGGATGCGTCAGAGATTAGCATCTGTTCTACTACTCTGGACTGATTTCCAGGATGAATGTAAGAGATAAGCTATTTCCTGTTTGAAATAATTTGAACCTTTGCAATTTCAAATAAATTTTATTTGGATTGATATATGTGTTCTACAGCGGTACACATTGTGGAGCCCATCTAAATAATAGTATGTTATCAAAACAATTCACACAAACAAATCAAAAAGACACAAAAATCGACTGTATCAAACTTGGAGCTCTTCGTTTCACAAGGACGAGACTGACCATAAATAAAAAATGAATCAATTGAACATGACATGAATGGTACTCTTTAAATATGAGTCAATTTTACAAATGAAATAATTCGAAACGCAGTATTGCTAAACTATATAATATTCTCAAAGAAATCAGGGCAACAGTGGTTCGCCCCATGAATTTAGCAATCTACAAATTGACAAAATCAATAGAGGATTTTCGAAAGGTGTATTGTAAAATTAAAAAAATGGCTCTCCACAAATTTAATAAAAGATTCCCTGCATGTAGTATTGGTACTTGTCGTAACACGAAGCTCGCCAATTGTCGAGACTCCTGTTTATCAATCTATAGAGATGGTGAATGTAATCAAGCACGGCATGAGAAACTGAGTATACCTATGGCAAAAATCTTTTACATCACCTTCTGTGATCAGTCCTTGCGGAGAAAACCTGGCCTCAAGGTCCGCGATAGCTTTATCTCCTATATATCAAAACGAATACGATTAAACTTCGGATGAAAAGAAGCGTTATTAGCAACCTCCTTGGAAACATGGAAGATTCACTCCATGTGAGCAATACATTAATTTAACTAATGTAAGAATTTGATCTTTATGCTTCCTGGCTGCCTGGAACCCTCTGTTAATGTTAATTCACACCCATTAGCTAGAATCTCAATGAGATAAGTTTACTGGTAGAACAGCCTTCTAAATTTTTGGAATAGGCTGGAGCGCACTCCTCCAAGAACCTCGATATACTCGGTGAGCAATTTAAACGGAACTGGGTTCTCAAAGGCTAGGCCTTTACCAGGCGCGTTTGAAAGGAAGAATCCGAAGTCAATATGAGCTATTTTTCCGGACTTATGCAAGAGAATGTTTCCATTGTGTCGGTCTTTAATCTGTAGAAAGTAGCAAATAAGAGAGTATGCAGCCAAGCTACGGCAAAACAGATCTTTTGCCTTATCGGCTTTTCTTCCGTAATACGTATCAAAGAACTGTCTTAAGCTTTCCATTGATTTGTGATATATCTTCTGCTTTAGACTTGATAGTGTGATAGAGTCCTTAATCATCTCCACCAAGCCGAAATCAACGTCTATTAATAAAATTAAAATGTTGCTCTTGCTTTTTGTTGTTACCAAGTGAAATAATTTCGTATGGGGTCAGACACAGGTCGATGCCCTCAACCTTGAATATTTGATCGAACTGCTGTATTAGTTGAATTGCAAACTGCTCTTCTTTGAGATCTGCCCCGGATTTTAGGATCATATGGGCGAGTCTCCAGCTTCGAATGTGCTGGAAAATTGAATTGGATTTTATACGTTTTTGCTTTTGTAAGATTATCGTTGTTGTTGTAACATGAAAAAACAATAATACCTGAACATTCGAGTCTTCTCCAAAGAAAAAATCCTCAGAACTTGAGTCAATCGAGGAGACATCTTTGTCTTCTTTATCCTGGTTTTCACCTTTGTCTTCGGTCACATTCAATAAAGGAGACTGGATATCAGACTCGCCTATTTTCAGTGAATCCATTGGATAAGAGTTCAGACTTTGAAGGGTTACTTAAAAGGCTCTTTTCAGCGTTTCTTTTGCCGCTGGCAAACATCGATTTTTCATGTAAAACAAGTGCTGACTGTGAAAGACCCTTTCTAGCTGGGTTACTTGTTTGAGCATCCTGATAAATGAAAGCTGAGAATGGAAGTTAGTGAGCCAAAATTCTTAATGATCCTTCATTACAAATTCCATAAGGTTTTATATTGTCCGCAGAAACTTTGTGCATAACAATTGAATGCTTTCTTGTTGGAATCGTTTTCTCTTCTTCAAAATCATTGTTGTCCTGGATGCTTTGATTATTAGGTGGATAATCATCTTGAGCTTGCTCGGCTTTGGCTATATTGTCATGAGTAAAACTTCTAACTTTCTCTTTTGATGTAATCTGTCCCCCTTGCTGCTTTTCTTCTTCGTATACCATAACTTCTGAATGGCTGTTGACCCTTGAGTTTTTATCTAAGGAACCAAAATATGAGTTTTTTTTTGAACAAGCATTATTTGTTATTACAGCCAACGTCAAGACTCTTGCTAGCCCAACTGTGAGCCATTTCCTTCACATCCGCTGTTTGTTATATAGTATATTAATGATAACGTTTTTCAATAGGGAGAGTTACTTCTACTGAGGTGTTTCAGTAATGGGCCTGTTCCGTTCTGCAAATGATCCTAATTGTGATGAAATGGAATTGACGGTTCCAATGAATTCGTACTTTTAGAGTTAAAGGGAATGAGAGTTTTATGTCGTATCTTGTTGAATCAAAATCTTTGGATTGTTTCCTTTCTTTCTTGCGTTTAGGCTTTTGGAAGAACTTCCAAGGCTGCAGAATCTTCCCAAGCATATTGTCACCGCCCTCATCTTCCCTGCTTAAGCTTAATTTACTCTCTGCCATCTCGTCTCTCAAGTCCCTATGAGATTTAGTCGTTATAGTCCACTCTGGAATCTCAATAAAAAAAGTCATTACTCATCCGGTCGAAACAACTCCATACAAATGTAAAACGGAGCTCGCTCCTTTGTGCTAAAAACTCTGGCTTCTTCGACGCAGATGTGCAATATTGCATAATGCCTCAAAGAGCCTTTGATTTCGATATATCAATAGTACGAAAGATAGGACTCTTAATTACCTTGTGTAAATGGTACGTATACCGCTGCCGGCAAGTTCCTATTGATTTCACGGAGTTTTTGCTTCAGAATATATAATCGATCGCTTGATTTTGCCACAGCTTCACTAACCACATACAAATCCTCAAAAAATCTAATATTCGACATAAAGCCTCGGCTCTCCGCTGGAAATAATAATGTATCATCACATTCAAAGAAAAGAAAAAGTACTATCTCCATCATCATCTTCGCTGAATAGAGGTACATAATTTTTGAGTTTCAGATCACTTGCTTTGATTTCAATCGCAGTAGCCACTTGATTTAAATCTTCAGCTTGATACGCGTGAATCATATCTTCTATCTGCTCTCAGCATCAGAAACGTTGTCCCAGAAAAAAACCATTACTTGATTTGCGCGATCAGCTTTGGATCCAACTGATTCTTTAAATTTCAGATTGATAAGCTCTTTTTGATAGAACTCAGCATAATAGCGCTGGAAAATGTTTTCATCCCCCAAATTTTCCCACGTATCGATAATATCATGCAAAAGCTGTTCAATGCTGATGAATACAATATACCATTAGCCTGTAACTAAAGGATTATCTGTTGTTACTGTGGAAAGTCCAACGGATTGAGCAGCGAGTTGATATACCAAAACACCTCATGTGCGAAAAATACATCAGTCTTGCAAGCCTCCAGCATAAACTTATTCCATTCTGCATTTTTCCCTTCGAATTCGATAACCATAATATTTCTGCAGCAGAATTTCCATCAATCATTTTGCACATATGAGGAAAAAATAAGATACGTAAGCTGCGGGATATAGAATTCCAAGTCATTTCTCGTCTTTACATCCGGATGAAAATTTGGATTGATTCTACATTGCTCGAGTCCTTTGATAACGTCTTGGATTTTCATTCCCGGCACAAAAATTTTCAATAGCATTTTGAAGATATCTGGGAGAAACTCATTCCCTTCCTTTGTAGCAAATCACAAAGGTCAAGCTGCAGAAAACCAAAAAATTGTACTTTGTCCATTCTGTATTCATTAAAAACTAGCTTTGGGTTTGAGAGCCGCTTAGATGATCTCTATTGCAGGGGATTTTTAATTGAGCTGCGAAATATTGTTTGCAAACCTTCTTTTTTCGAAAACAAGGACAACAGCAGCATAAGCAGCCTGAGGATTCTGTCGGATCTTTGCTGTGGCTTACTAAGAAAATGTTAATATTGAACAATTGCGCAGGGTTTTCACTTCTTTTGGGCTTTAATTGAGTTTTTCGTTTTGTGCTTACTCTCATTATTCCCTCATCTGGCTGGACTTTGTGTTGCTCTAAATCTTCATTCATCCTTAATGGTCTAGATAGGCTTGTTCCTTATCCCAAATTTGTTTTATTAAGTTTATTTAGATATTAAAGAGCGGTCAATCACAGGGACATTGCTTCTGAATTCTCATGAAAAAGCTACCAAACTCAAACAGCTAACAACATCAATGGTTTTCATAGCAAGAGTTCAACGCCCACGTGAATGGAAAGCTAGTGCTTCCTGATTAATCATAGAACTTTGTTAAATATATAAATGCTTTTATTTTCCTATGCCATGGCCAAAAAGTATATCTCAATAGCCAGTAAAGCTCCTCCGAAATAATGAACTCAGATTAAAAGGTTTGGGTTTTGTGCATCAAATCAAAAAAAAAAATTGTTCTAAGGAAAGCGAATGGGTTTTAACCTCCTGGCTGAAATAATGCTTAAATCAATGTTAATAGAGAGGTTACCGAAAAGAATAGGTTCTCCATTAACCACAGATACTTAAAATCTGTCATTACCGTTGATTTTAAGCAAAGATTAACGTATATTACAAATATTCAAAATGACTCTTAAAATGTTTTCTCATTAGTGATTTAATCAAGAGTAAATATTTTTCGCTTGATTATTTGATAGTTGTTACTTTTTCCTGAAGAAAAAGAGGTTTTGCAACCGCCAGACCAAATCGAAGAACTCCATGCCTGGTTTTAGTCATTGCCCTTGAGTTCGCTTCAAAATTCAGTTAATTGGAATGAGATTCCTCCTCTCAAAGAAGAGTCAGATAATGATATGAATTAAGTTAATTTTGACACATTTATGCAAATTTACAAATTTTATTTATTCGTTTGTTTAAGATTGAAAAAGGGGGTTGGGGGAATCTAGTCAGAG
>ENA-UOUE01000552-UOUE01000552.1-compost-metagenome-genome-assembly--contig:-NODE-552-length-29482-cov-10.165992_pt1 | contig 29482 bp, 18 predicted proteins | sample MGYA00238146_ERZ747223 | MGnify/ENA primary metagenome ERZ747223 (study PRJEB28781, sample SAMN06268865) | compost metagenome | isolation source: single cell | place: USA: California, Emeryville, Joint...
AATGATTTACGAAATCACAGTTAATCAATAAAACTCGAATTGTTAAACAAGGATTTCTCACAACCGTCACAGAGAGGTTCTGAAAACAGTGGTATATTTATGCTTTTCATACTCTTTGATTTTGTGAAAGTGAAAAAAAAACTGATCCCAATTGCTGCATGTGCATTGACAGGAATTTCACGTTCAAGTCAGTTTTATCGGAATGAGGTCCCACCTGTAAATTTCATTCGCAGAATCTCTACTTGTGCAAAATGGAACAGGAGTTTATTTGACTCTATCTATAAATTTAACTCAATCTGATTTATAAAAAATAAAAAAAACATTTTTCTTCTCAAAAATAGGCATTCATGTCATGCAACTCTGACATATATGTGATTTTCTTTACCCATTATGAGTATAAATTAAAGTTAGGATCTTTCCTCCTTTAGTCCAGTCTTAATTTTGTTGAATTGAAAACGCAAGCGTGGACCTGGTAGCAACAAAATGCTTGTTACTGGAAAAATTTCAAGCAAGGGATTAACAAAATACTTTCAGCTGCTGGACCACTTGAGAACCTGAAAACTTGAACATTATCCAGCAAGATCTAGGACCACCTTGGTAAGCTTTTTTAGTAGATATTCTTATTTGCAAGGATTCTTAAGAGAATCGCGTGTGCAATTTTACATCAACCCATTGATTGCTTCAAAGATTTTGCTGAAATTAGTGAGTAGTTAGTTGCCTTTTTCTTGTACCTCTTAACTTAGCTGATTTGATCGTAAAACTTAGATCCTAGTTTCTGGCTTCAACTCTGCTTCCTTTCAAGTGGTGTGTGAGGTAAAATCTAGTAAAAAAAGACCTCTTTCCCAAACAATTAAGAGAGCTTCATAAGTCAAGGTTAGGGTTAGGAATTGATATTTAAAGATGGTCATACAATATGAAATGAGCCACTTGAAAATATACTGAATTAAAGCTCAATTTAAATTTTAAAGTAATCATTTAAGCAAAATGCGTGTTCAGAGCACATAATCTCGCGAATATTCAGACCTGAAAATATCTAATTAACAAAAGATTTATTAGAATTTGTACGCATTCTACGAATGCAAGATAATAATTTTGGTCACTCCCTAGAACGTCTCTCATCAAGACTGTTCTGCAGTCATTTGGAAATTCCTCTAAGCACTACCAATGAATCCTGGAGCATCGGAGGAAGTGAAGAAACAGTTGACGAACTGCTCAGTCCGAGTAAAGATATAATAATGAGAGAGCCATTAAGTCCTAATTTTGTGGATTCTGTCAATAAAGGATTCCTGAAAAATACTTCCCAAAAAAAATCCAAATTGAAATCAGAGGTACGGGAGAATGTGAACAATGGACTATGGACCAAAGAGGAACATCAACGATTTCTGACATTTTGGGAAGGACATGAAAAGAAACCGCCGCAGGTAGAAGGACTCGAATTAGCCAGCAAAAAAATAAGGAAGAGAAGAAAAAAGAAATACTTTGATGAAATGGCAGAGTTTATAGTAACTCGTGATGCCAAACAATGCAGAAGTCATGAACAAAAATTTTGTGAATATCTCAAAAAAGTGTCTAAGAAACAAGCGCGATCTAAACCTTTCAAAACTGTAGGAAACCCAGAAGTTGTTGAAGTTAGAGACTCCTCAAAAATGGAGGTAGGCAAAAAAGGTTTACAGTCTGGTGGTGCATTTATGATAGGGTTGGATGGCCAAAGCTCTTTGAGTACATACAATAGACAGACAGCAATGTCGAATGAAACGAGAGGTTCAGAAATAAGTTTACGGGGACAACGTTATGATTCTCTGCCCCAATTATCTTGGGAGTATAGTGAAAGATTTAGTCAGAGCTGGAATGTTTTCGTACCTAATTTACAATATTCCAGAATTGGACAAAATTCTACACCAACTCATCTTCTTACCAATTTTGAGAAGGATCAAAGGCCTTTCTTGAATCTAATGCCATGGGATTTTCATCCTGGTAATAGTCGTAAACTTGTGGAAGACCTAATTTTCAATTGCGAGCAGTTTAACTTGCTCGCTTCACAGAAAGTTTTATCAGAAGACTCATCTACTACAAATTGGCAAGAGTGAGTCCAATGAATAATTGCAATGAGAAGCTGCTGTCTTTCCATCTCGAGCTACCTTGGTGATGAGGTTGACTGGACAGCTAATTTAAATGAGAAAAAAGTTTTTCAAAAACTAGTCGATGATAATGTTGCTATGATTTTAATTGATTCACTATATAAAAAGAATCATTCGTGGAGTTTATATATATATTATTTTGCCGTATCTTGGTGGATTCGAAACAATGAGACAATATTTCTTGTGAATGAAGGAATTGACAAAGTATGGAAAGCATACGATTTTGTTTATTATGATTATTTAATGAGTCGTTTGATGAAATCAGGAATGAAATGGAAATTTTAAAGGATATCTAGTTTTGCAATCGAAGCGAGAGCAATGTGTGAGTAAATGATGCCAGACATTTTTGAATGGATCTATTTGCTCTATCAATGAATGCACAAGCCTTTAATCTCCTATACAAAATCTAACTGAGCATAATTAAGTTACCTGGAAACAATAACTGCTCTCACAGAGTGGCCGAGACCAGCTGAATTTTTGTTACTTTTATGATATTTGAATGTGAATGATAAAAAATTCCCAAAAAACTATCCACATAAACTTAAAAAAGAATGTACTACATATTCAGCAAGCATGTGCACTAATCAAGCTCTCCTTCTGTCCAGTTATACTTTTGTCCAAATTTTTTTCTGAAGTCATCTAGCCTCAACATGGTCGTCTCTCGTTTCCAATACCAAGATAACTTCGGGTCGTAAAGATTAGCCACATCGCTACCAATCACTATCTGCATTAATCCGTTTGATTTTGGCCTTTTCTCTTGTAGCTCCTCATGCCCTCCAAAGAATTCAGAAAGCAAATTATCAGATTGTGCATTCCTTTGATTAATTAGTGTGAAGCTTTTGACAATAATAAAAATTCACTTTGGTTTTGAGGATTTGTGAACTTTCTTTTGGACTGAGGGCTCAGTTGATTTCGTTTTTTCGATATTACGAGCGCTTGTGCTGATTTCTTTCGGCTCAGCAGTGGTCTTATTCATTTTAACAGGAGGATGCGAGCTGCTGTCGGAAACTACATTCTTGTTCATGTTTGCTATCTTACTTCCGTCTGATTTTTCACGCTTCAAAAGATTTTGGTGCTCTTGCTTACTTCCTTTCTCGTTTGCTCTATATTTACATAGATAGTTAGACGTCGCACCATGAAATATTTACTTTTCTGATATCGAAAGATTCGAAATCTGTATGGAATCACTCTTAGAGTGTTCATGAGACAATTTGATTTCGGGCAATTTGTTTTCAATTTTTTCCTTAATTGTCGGTTTATCCGATGGCAATAAACTCCTTGCAGAATGGTTGGCTATGTCACTCCTGAATTCTGAATCACTTTCTCTCCCTTGTCGTGGGATTTTATTTGTATTCAGATTCTCGCCCTTTTCATTCTGATTAATTTTTGGAGTTGTATCTGTAATTTTTTTGGAGCTCTGGCTTTCTGAAGAAGATTTCTTTGAGCTTTCTTGTTTAAGCTTTGAGTCCTTTGATATTTCAGTGTTCTGACAGAAGATTTTTATGTTAACCTTTTTTTTGACAGATTTCTCATGATCTGTTTCATTATTGGACTTTCGCGTAGCTCCTTGGGTTTCAACCTTTTTGGCAAACTCTGAAAACTTCCTATAAATCTGAGATTTTGGAATTTGATCCTCCTTGAACAGCATATGAAGTTGCTTATGCCTTGTTATTATTATTGATTGCTGTTGAAGCTATTGTTATTGTTCACTTTTTTACTTCGATATCTTGATTGTTTCAGTTTCAGGGTCATAGAGTTTGTTATTTTGCACGAAACTCGAAATAATTTCTGTGAACTCGGTTTTAGTGATTGCTCTGTGGCATTTTAAGATTTCTCCAAGTTCGCGAGTAAATTTGAGCATTAGAGGTGGTTTTTCTGCACTCGAAGTTGATTGGATCTGGCTCTTGGTCGCAACTTTCTTTTCATTTTCTTCTACAGTTCCGAGCTCAGATAGAATTTTATCTTCTTTCTTCTTCAATAGCTCTTTCCTGTCTCTGTCTTTATTATTTGCGGCTGGTTTTGGCTTCTGCCCATCCTGATGCTGACGCTTTTCCCTAAAATAATGATTCAACCCATCAACCATTGGTAGTAATATCTGACTTAGTGGGGTCGCTTTTCATTTTATTTTCGGATTTTTTAATTGTTGGCTGTGTAGTCTTGGTAATCATCGTTGGATGAAGCAGAACACTCAGTCTATCTCCCATTTCTTGGTAGTGTTGTTTAATCTTGACAGTGAACTGCTCATACAGCTCTATTTCAAAGTTATTCAAATCATCACATAAATCGAAGAACTTGGTCTAAATTTTTTCAGATGCTTCGTACAATAAAGGTTTTTATAGCTACGAATGAAAGATTAGTGAACCCCACATCAAGACACAATTGTACTATTTGTTATCTTCAGTTTTTTTCTGTTTGGAATCCTCTTCGTCAAGGTATTGACAGTTAAAAATAAGTCCCTATTCATCCAAACAAATAAATCCTCTATTGTTGCAATTGCTTTACATTGTTTTGAGCACAAGAAACGTGAAATGAGCAATCACATGTAACAACGTCACACTGTAGCCGATATTTTGAAACGAGATAAGAAAATCATAATTATATTATGGATTACTTGGATGCAGTCGCCATATTTTAATTCACAGAAACTGCAAACGATTTCTGATCTTTCTTTATTGTAGTTTTCAAATTCAATATTCTCGCTTGTTATGAAAAAGGATTGAAGTAGAGTTTGAGAAGTTCTCCTACTTTTTTTCATCTGTGAAATATATTTCTGGGATCCAATTTACACAGGCCACATGCGCCTTGACACAAGAATAAGATTCATTAACAAGAACTCATCTTATTATAGTAATATACCCATATTTCTTGCTTTGGATAGTATTTGATTATGCCTTTGAGCTGCGGACAAAATACACAACGGATATCAGTATACTTTTTGCCTGTTTTGTTAATTTCTCGGCATCGCTGACAATACCATTCTTCATGCTCTTTACCATACAATTTTTGTTTTTCGTTTCGTTAAAGTTTGATTTTACCTTCTGGTTTTTTGACCACTAACTCGCTTCCATAGCAAGTTTGATGAGTTGGAGCATTGCAAAGATCACAATAATATATTTCATCATTCTCATATGTTTCCTCATCACAACAAATGCAGCAAGCAGTGTCCTCAGAAGAGTCGAATTCCATCTTGATACAGAGCTGATCGTTGTAGATGGATGGAATGCTGCTTTTTGAATGCTGGGCACGCAGAGACTTACTTTTAATTTAAGGGAAGCATTGTTACTTCATTTGATGCTAGTTTTGTTGAAATTCCCGAATTTTGGTCAACCATCCTCGATTCTCTCACCTCCTCAGAATGTTGTGCTGAATGCTTCTTCATGTCCTCTAATCCTTAAGACACTTTCTATGGTGTGAAAATTCCTTTGGATATTTAAAGTTGATAAAGAGAGAGGTATTTTTTATTTACTGGAGACATATAATTTTATATCAAAATGAAAAGTTAGAGGACATCTGATTCTTTTCCCAATCGATAGTACCTCGAGACATCATATCTGAGTACTCAGGCAAGCAGAGGAATTAAATTTTATTTACTAAGAGATATAATATGTTACGGACACGGAAATGAGTAGTCTTTCTCATAATTTCATAATTAAAGATAATTTACATAAATTTTCATACCGACAAATATTTCGAGCTTAGAACGAGGTAATGAATAATATGGATTCTAAATAACATCAATTTTGAAGACTGGAGGGAGATGTTAAGCTTGATTCCAATCGAGATTTGTGTTTAATATGTTTTGGCAATCCTTATGATACGTGGCCAGGATAAATTAGCCATGAAAGAGTTGACCGACGTTGCTATCCTTTCTCTGGTAGATCTTCGAGAAGCAACAACAATAACAATCGTCTTATCAAGTCTAAAAATTTTCTGTTTGAACACGCAATTCCATATGATTACTCACTGATCAATGATACAAAAGATTCACAGATCGTCACAAATAATCAAAAAAAGGGTCAGTTGAGTAGGGATTCCTCTTTCTTGAGTCAAATTACCAACAAAAATCCAAAAGAACCGATGAACCAGAATGAATAGGAAAGGAAAACAAGGTTTGTATTCGAATGTAAGTTTTGATATGATAAAATTGAGTTTATCCGTCTCAAAGTTGAAGGCACTGGCTGCTTAGACCATCAGTCAGCTTCTTGGGTTAGAGTCTTGCTTATTCTCATGAATCTACCAGAGTTAAATAAATAGCCGAATAAAACTTCATACAAAAACGAGATGAATACAGGTGAATTAGTATCTGTGAAATCTTCATCTCTTCTAGAAGATACTCCCCGTGAAATCAACGAAAGTGTGCTTCGATGCGCTGGTAGAATCGCTTGGGAGAGCATCCCAAATATTCTGAACCTCATTACGATCTCAGTTGTATCATCAATCAATATTCTCTATATTTCACATAACACTGATCCTAATCTCTCTGGAGTCGCCGTTGGTGGACTGGGAACGGCTACAACCTGGATAAGCCTCACAGCTTCTCTTGTTTTCATCGGTTTGAATACAGGCTTTTCAGCGATCACTGCTCAAGCCTTTGGTTCCAAAAATTATGAACTCGTTGGACTATATCTACACAGAGCAATCATCTTAAGGGTCATTATATTCTTCTTCAGTTTCTTCTTGTTGCTGTTTTCAGAGCAAATCTTAACAACAATCGGAATTCCCGCACAATCAACTGCTTATGCAGGAACGTATTGTAGATATGCAATACCTGGAGTGTTTATGCTTTCATTAAGTGAAACTCTGAAGTCATATATCATCTCTCAGAGTATTTTCCGGCCGCTGTTCTATTTTCAGCTTATTGGAACGTTAACTCATTGGGGATGCTGTCATGTCTTTGTGCATGTGCTTCGTATGGGAATAATTGGGGCAGCTTATGCATTTGACTTGAGCCAAACAGTGATCTTAATCTTGACCATCGTCTACTTGTTGAAATGGAACCCAAATAAAGAAAGTTTCTTCGGCTTCAGGAAGGAGTCTTTCTCGAAGTTATGGTGGCAATTTAGCAAAGAAGCTCAAATAGCCATCTTTATGTACGTGGAATGGATTGCTTATGAACTGATTCTTATCCTCACTGGTCTCTTGGGAGAAATGGAAATGCAAAGTTTTATTGTGTTTCTAAATATCACCTCATTCTTATATATGCCCGGCGCTGGGATTGGTATTACTTTGTCAACTTATGTTGGTAACGCTATGGGGGAAGGCTCGATACTCAATGTCAAAAAATATATGAAGTCAGCAGCACTTTTATGGGTTATTCTCACTTTTTTATCGATTATCCCAATGATTTCCCTTGCTGACATTGCCGTTGGTTGGTACACTGAAGACGAGAAACTGATCAAAGCTGCGGCTGGGCTTATGAGAGTCTATGCTGTCTATTATGCCCAGGATATTGGGCAAGTCTTTGCAATCGCTGTTATAAAAGGGATAGGTAAAGAAAGAGTTGGCACAAAAATTTTCATCTCGACACTCTATGGACTTGGATTTTTGCCAGGTTATCTGTTTGCCTTTTATTTTGATTACAAAACACCTGGGTTTCTCTATGGGATGGTGATCGGAGTTACAGTCATGTTTCTTTTAGAAGTTCAAGTGATAAGGACCACTGACTTAGAAGAACAGATCCAAATAATCCGACAGAGAATAGCAGAGTCAAAATCGACTCCTCTACTCAAGAATGGAGATACACTAAGTGAAGCGGATGTAATCGACATAGAAATGAAAAATATTAAAAAAGAATGAGGTGATTCCTAAATATATTTCATTATGTCGGCATAATTTTTCAAGGAGTCTGTGAGATGTATTCTCTGATTTTACTAATTTGGACATCGCTTTTAAGTGCACACTCATAAGAAAATTCGAGTTCTCCTCATCCATATTATATAAGTTTTTAGTTTTCCGCTTATGAAGATTAAGAATTTATTAGCATAGAAAGTAATATCTTCAAACTTGACAAATTTTCGTTTCTTTCTGAGTCTGGAATAAGATATAACTTTAGTCATTAAAAATTCTCAGAAAATTCTACTTATGGAAAAATTAACAAGCGCAGCAGCGTCCACAGTGAAAACAGTGCTCAAAAATATCCAATCAGCTGTCACTAAGAGCAAGTTTAACCAAGACGTTCGATTGGTGGCAGTGAGCAAGACAAAACCTTCAGAGCAGGTCAAAGAATTATACGACACAGGTATCAGACATTTTGGTGAGAACTATGTGGAGGAATTAGTTGAAAAAAGTGCTCAAGTAAGTTTGGATCTTTGAAGCTAGGATTGCTTACTTGCTCATTCAACAGCTACCCGAAGATATTTGCTGGCACTTTATTGGGCATCTCCAATCGAATAAATGCAAGCAAGTTCTTGTACCAAATTTGTGGATAATTGAAACGATCGATAGTCAGAAGTATTAGCACTAACTGCTACAATTATGCAGCTTCCTTAGGTTAGCGGAAAAGCTAAATAAGACCATCGATAAGATCCAAAGAAAAAACAAACTCAAGGTGTATGTTCAGGTGAAAACTAGCGATGAAGCAAGTAATGATTTGAGCCATTTAAATTTTTTGCTTACAAGCAATAGCAAAATCGGGAGTTGAACCTGAAGAAGCTCTTTCACTCATTCAATTTATTAGAGAGAAATGTCCGAACCTCGAGTATACATCATTATATTTTGACTTGTAGAATCAGACTGAACAATAATAGATTTTGTGGACTCATGACGCTTGGAAAAGAAGGCGATTTTGAAGCTTTTACGGTAAGACAGCCCCCAATTAGCTCAACTCAAGTTCCCTCAAGAGATTAGCTGATCTGCGAGAAGCGGTGTGCAAAAGCTTAGGACTTGAAATAAAGGATGTTGAACTGAGCATGGGAATGTCGGGTGACTACGAAGAGGCAGTAAATTAACTTTTTCAATTCTTTTTATCACCATTATTTGTCTAGGTAAGTCGAGGCTCCACTAACGTTAGAATAGGATCATTGCTATTTGGTGCAAGAGAGAAGAAGGAGCCCACACAAACCTCTGAAGACCAGAAAACAGAACCAAAATAATAGGTTAATACATTTGTTGCTTAGTCTGTACAACGCGTGATTCTAAAAACCTGTTTGCGTGTTGTATCTGGAATTTAGTATGTAAATAATTTAAATTTTGTTGGAATTGCAAAATGAATTCGAATGGGACACCTTTTCAAAAAAGTGGGCCTTTTGGTGATAATCTGTCAACAATTCCTTCCAAACAGATTATAATCTCACAAACTCTGGCAGAAGCTGACCTAATGAAAGAAAAAAATACTGTGACAACTTATTTTGAGCGACAACAGAATGAGGCTGTGATTTTGTACAATTCTGATTCAACAACTTTGCAAATGGCATTAGCAAATCGGTCGTCTGTACCAGCAATGAAGCATCAGTTTATGCAAGATCTGATTACGCTCTCAAAAAAGCCAACGGCAAGAGAAAATACTAATCCGAACATGTCATTTGGATTGAATCAGATGATACCGATAAAATCAAGAAGTCTAAGTGACTCTGAAATTGAGGAACTTATCAATGGAGGAACCTATGATGGGTATGATGAGTATAGCAATGAGCGTTTTGAGGAAGAAGATGAAGATGATTCAGATTGAGAAGAATCTTAGAGTTTTCAATTTTTTTACTACTTGTGTATAAAAATTACTGATCCATGTTATTATCAAGTCATTTTTTGTTCATATTTTGCCTTATTGATTTGATTGAATAGGTAGATATGATAAATACTAGAGGTTTTAGCCCAAAATTTGTGTTGTTGACTTTGTCACGATTAAAATTGTTGTCCTGTAAAAGTAGTATCAGGAGATAAATTGACGATTGGGAGTTAGTGGGTTTCATTATCTAACAAATTCCAAGGAAATATTATGATATCCACAGGAAAAAATAATCGTTTTACAATTACTACTCTGAAGGAAAGAAAGGTTTATAAAGCAAGGGTGTCGGGTTTCAACATTCGTGAGCAATAGAAAGAAAGTAACGAATAGGAATTTTAGTTCTTTTGTTGAAAAAACATCACTTCAAGGAGTGGACATCAACTCAGGGTCCCAATAGTTAGCATAATGCCTTGAAAGCAAATTGCTCCCCAAACAAACACGGAAAACAACATTTGAAATAATTTTGCCTCTACTAAAATGATTCTCTTTAATAGAACTTGCAAAGCCATATACTGTAATTACTGACTCTCCACTTCCCAGGAGAGCTGCTTCCACCAATAGAAATTAAAAGATTAGTAGTAGCACTCTATAAATCTCAGAAATATTCAATATTCAGAATTATTTCGAATGTTCAAAAAAAATTACAAGAAATCACACCCTATCTGAGATGCCCTCCCTGAAAGTATGGATCATTATTACACTGCTTGTGCTAGTCAATCTTCCACTTTTGATAGCACCCTTCAAAGGGCGGAACTCCGTTGGAGGCTGGGCAATTTCTGATATATTCTTTACTGATGCTGCTATTGCTCTTATATGTCTTCATCTGCATAAAGGAAATCGGTTAAGCCTCAAATACATCTTTTTGATATCGATTCCATTCTTTCTGTTGACTGGATACGGAGTTGCAACTATATCCGCGGACTTGGGATTAAATTATGAAAATAAACCTTATTGGTTGCTTGTTTACATTTTAGTATTTGCAGCTGGAGCTTACTTGGCTTTGGGATTGCAGATCCTTGACATTCTACAATGGCTCTGGAGTCAATACGACATCTGGTTTTATCGAAAGATAGCAGCTCCCGTCGCAGTGAGTATTATTACTTGTGCTTCAATCCTCTCAGCTGTTTTGTCATTCGAAGGTCATGTACTTGCACAGAATGTACCGCTTCTGATATGGGTTTGGGTCTCTGTTGCCACCGTACTAATTTTTTCAATTGGACTTGTAGCGCGCAACTTATTATATGATGACTCAGAAGAAGAGGAAGGGGAACGACCAAGCGATAAGGATTGGACCTGTAAATGGGTTGGAGCTGTTCTATATTTATTTGGATTCGCACCATTCACGATATTCTGGATTGTTAGAGGTTGCTATCTTGCGTATATCAATTTCAGAGATGTAATTGCAAAGGTCCCCTCACCTCACTTCTTGGTTTTCAACATGGCTCTTCTTTGGTGGGTTCTCACACCGAGTGTGATAATATTTGCGGTTTGGCTACCACGAACAGTCCGAAACCTCTGGACTAAAAAATATCGACTAGTTCAGAGATCGTCACAACAATCTCGAGAACTTTAGTTGCCGAGAAGGACCATTTTGCTTTGAAATTATTTGGCACTAGCTAAATTTTTACAAAAGATATTCGCGATATTACTGTGAAACCACTAAATTTGTTGTATTATTATATTCATGAAAACTACAAGTTATCAAATAGAACAACGTGTTGAATTCAAAACCTATTTCTGGTCTTTCCTTTTCAAACTCGCTCTTAATTCCAGTGTTGCGAAACACGGTAACCGAGTACACGGCAAAAACTCGGTAAGACCCGGTAGAACATACCAAAAACTCGGTAACACAAGGCAAAACTCGACTCGATTGTGTAACAGTAGTCTCACCGAGTCTTGCCTTACGTTACAGAGCCTTACCGAGTTTTTACCGAGTATTACCGTATAACTCTTCATCTTTCATATCGAATATTTGCTGAACCTCTAACCGCTAATCACTTCTTCTTTTCAATCAAGTAGTTGCGTCAGCAGCAACAGTTTTACAGTTCTCTTATTACTATTAGTTTCCATTGCACCCTTCTAAAGCTAACATTTTCGTTAAGAGGAATTGCAAATAAGCACTGAATAAAAAAATTTTTCTCATCTCGAATTTCTCAAAAATGAAAGCCCTGCAAAATACCATTTTGATGAGTTATGTAGTTAGTTCATGGGTATATCTAAGCTCGAGTAAAATTAGTTCAGATGTAAGTGTCAAAATGTCATATGTATTTTGGAGATAACTTAAGACATATTCGATTACAGCACCAGATTAAAAGCTTTCTTGAGCTATTAACTATTATTAACTATGATGAAGCAAAATTAATTCACGAGTTTAACTAAATCTTAATTTTCCAACTGACTGTTAATATTACTTCACCTTATAGAGGCTTATTTATCATTATCTTTGAATTGTGTTGGTTCTGGCAAGTGCCCATTTTTAGTTCCTTTTAATAACGTCTGTTCAAGAAGCTGCCGTGTGCCTTCTGGAGAATATTCCTGTACTGTCTTATTTTCTTCACTAAAGTCAACATCAGTGATTTGCGAGCTGTATTTTATCTTCTTCTTGTTGTTAGGATGGTTGTCTTTTTCGGAGGACCTCAATTTTTTCGAATTATCTTCAGATCGTCTCTTGGAAAGGATAGCATCTATTTTTTCATCAATACTAATTTTACTAGACATTAATTCTATCTCCCTAATCGAATCAAGAAAATTCATTTCAATCTTCGGGGCTTGCTTTCCTTTTCGTTTTGGGCCTTTACGAGCCTTTTTATCTTGGCTTGTCAACAAGGAAGTTGATTGTGCTGTGGTTTTCAGTTTTCCTTTATCCTCATTTAATAACGTCCTTTTTTTAGAACATGTCAGAAAATCAACCACTTGATTTGCATTTCGGTTGTTCACTACATCGAGAGAGAGCTTAGCTGGAGCCTGATTCTCAAGTGATGGGTTCTGAAGATTAGATTGCAGCTGTAGAACACTTGCAATTTTTCGCTGTTCTAACCTCATCTTACAGTTGAAATCTTGGGTCTCTGCCTGTAAAAGAGCAAACTTCATCATACAGTCTATGATCTCTGAGAAGAATGTAACTTGAGGTTGAAGGGCAAAGATCATGGGGAATGGAAGGGAAATTTGTGGAAAGTGACTATCCATTATTTCAGATGTAGCGATTCGGGATTATTAAAAAAGTTAATATGTTAGAGAAGTTTTTCGATCAACCAAATCAACATATATCTAATATATGCTCTCATAAGCAATTCGGGTCGGGATTTCAGTTAAATTCTGCAAAATTATTTGCTAAATAAATAATAGAAGGAGTTAAATATTAAAAACCGAGCAGCTTGAAGCTAAACATTCTCTCCCGACATATTGCCTGGGATTTTTTATGGAAGAAGTGGTTTTTGAACTTTGCTCGAACGCAACACGAAACGCGGACACCACACTATCCATCTAGGACGCAAATTGATGTCCGTTTACCTTGAATTTCTAACTTGAAAAATTTCGTATATACTCTGGCGATTGTTTTAACTACCTCCACGTTTACTTAAATTTTGGAACAATCTCTAAGCGTTAAGGGAACTGACAATTTGTTTTTCTCAGATTCTAAGTCATCCTGAAGTGCATTATATTTTAAGGAATGAGGTGGGCTATCTCTTTGCAAGTAATTTATCACAAGATCTTTTGGGTACTTACTTTCCTCGTTGACTTGAAATTAAGGCTTAGTGCACACAACACAATAAAGATGCAATGAAGACCCTAGGAATCATCCATGAATCCTCAAACATACAATATACAATAACTGAGAAACTTGTATTCAGAAATTTTTAGCTCTCTTCTCGCACCAAAGGTTCAATTTTGAGGGGAAGCAAGCTTCCTTGAATGTTTTGCATTCAACTATGAGAATCTGTAATAATATAATATTATTAGAAGCGATCAGAGTTAATGCGTTGAAACTATTTGTTTGGGTTGCTTTTTCTGTTTTTAGTAAATATCAAAAAAATTTCAAAGACCAAAACTCAATTTAATTTTATTGTTTGAACTATGAATTTATGCGGCCCTGATGATATTGACATTGGGTCTGTGTCAGGCTCTCAATATAAGTTTGAAAGTATCAGTAAGTCGCAATTGTTTACACATTTAGAAGCCCAAAGCGGGAATTCAGATCCCGAAAATGCCCAAAACACAAAAATGGTTATGCCAACAATTGAATTGGAGCAGCGAGGCTTTCAAGAGATCAATTCATCAAGCAATGATATCCCAGGTTGCCATGATTTTGACCCACTCAACTATTATGCAGTAGCGGATCCTCAAAAGATAAATGGTATGGAAGAAATAATAACTGAAACTCAAGAATTGAAAGCAATTTCTGAGCGGCAAAAGCCTCAAACAAGGAGGGAGAATCTGATAAAAGCAGAATCTCAGCAAGAAAAATCAAAAAACGAAATTTCTCAGTCTAAAGAGATGAAACCAGAAAGGAATCAAGAGGCAGAAATGAGAGAGCAGCGCAAAAAAATGGAGATTTCAATTGATCCCAAACTGCAAAAAGATAAACAGCCTCGCTCTCTACCGGACCCAGAGGAAGAGGAGGATACTGATAAAAAAATGCGCTGGTTTGGATGCCATTTATGTGCCTGCTGCGCTTGTGCGGGAGCGATTGCGGCTTTCTTTGCTCGTTCCAAGTAAACTTTCGAAAGTATAAATCGTTTTAGTGACGTGTTTTACATATATTTTCAACTTTTGCATAATTAGTAGTAATTAAATTTAAGCGATGTGAGTGACGACCCACAGATGTTTGTATTCACCTTATTCTCAAGAAAAAATTATCGTTTTTAGAACTGGACTTTCCTGGATATCATATTTTAAAAGAATGGCCGTGTTACTTCAACATAACAAATTAGAGAAGTTGAATTACAGGGCACGGGTACCTTGAAGCGATTTTTTGTATCAACGAATTCTGGGGCTATGTTGTCCAATGAATTCCAAAGTCCAAACTGATAGTTATGACAAAATTTTGCCGCGACTTGATGAAAACCGAAAATACTCGTTGGCTTGGGGGTTTTTGCGATAGTAGTCTTAGTCTGAAATTTTGAGAAGCCAGCCGCTTGTGCCTTTTGTATTTGATAAAGCTCACAAAGGAATGACTTAAGTCTTGTTGCTGGTCGTGAGCTATGTGACGTCCAATAATAATTTCTCAATCCAGCGCAGTTATCCTTTTTGGATGGTGTGCCCGATTACATTGCGAATTTAGTCTCTTTTTATTTTCAGTCTAGCAATTGTTTACATCTTCAAAGTATCTATCATCCGTATTTCCCACTCTATTTCCAGAAATAAACCTACAATGAAATATTAATTTTGGGTCTTATCAGAAAACTGGAAAAAGTAATGATATATCAGTTCAACTTTGGAGTTGTATCAAGCTCTCATTATTATTGAGTTGCAGATTTTATTTTATTTTTTTTAATAATCTAAAAGCATCAGCCCTCTTCCAACAATTGCCAGATTTGATGGATTACTCAATAATTTAGTATGAAACCATTGTTTATTGGCCCATGAACTCGCAGTCACGATTATGAAAATTATTAGAAGATTATATAAAGGCAAAAAGCTGGGAATTTTAAACAAAGTGTATCTTTCGCAGACTGAAAGAGTTTTGCGACTATTACTAATCACATAGCAAATAAATAGTATCTCTGTTTAAGGCCCAGAATCAGTCATGTGCATGATGCACGCCGAAGCTCCACATGTACACACGGTGCATGTAAGAAGACAACACTCCCAACAAGATAGTACATCATCGTCGTCGTCATCGTATTCACCAGTATCGTCTCTTGCTGCGGCGTGTGGTGCGCTTTTTGGCTTCCTTACTCTTTGTTGAGGGTATGAGTCTGGTTTTTTTTTCATACAAAGATTCGTTAGGTAACAGATCAGCCATAAAGGACAGCAAAAGATCATACAGAATATCTTCAGAGCAGCGGAACTTTTTTTCTCAGATTTTGGAGGGATGGCAATCTTTTTTAATGCAACCAAAGAACTCTGTTTCTTGTTACTTCTCTTTACTAGTTGACCGTCTACATGAACATTTATTTCAACATCTGTTCCCTCTTTTTGGGAAGTTATTGGTGTTGCACTTAGATTTGGATTTGACCACGCTGAGAGCGAATCTTTGGGCAGCCCACCTTCATTCTGAGTGGCGATTAGATGATTATAACCCTCTACTTTGGTATCTTGCTGCGTCAGTCTCAAATTGGCAGTTACCGTCTCAGTTGTCACAGGCACCGTCTTTTGAGATAAATTATTATCGTTGTTGTCCATAGGCAATGAAGGTTTGGATTTTGAGTGTCGATTCTCTTTCAATTTGTATGTTCAGAGCCCCAGATGCTTTTAATGTAAAATAAATTATTAATGAATGCGATTACGTAGCATTTAAATTTATATCTGAATTGATTGATATTAAAATTAATTATTAAGCATCCTGGAATGTCGTGCTCTTTGTTAAAATTGCTTGAAAATTGTTAGTAGTCCAAGTCCATTTGCCTTATTTAAATAATGAGATGGATGCTGATAGCTTGAGAACACAGAAAATGAGGCACAACCTTCAAATGGGCTTAAGTATCATGTAATTCAAATCTGTTTTATGATGCTTATGCATATAAGGTAGTTTAATCAGGCGAATTATATGAAATAGCATCTGTGGGAGTGGATAAAGTTGCGCTATTCGCTCAAATATTGAGAATATCGATCTCATCAAAAAAAAAAGGAGATTCAAAGCTAAATTAGACTCTTTCCAACATTAGACATATCAAGTACGATGATTTCGAACAACAAAAAGCTGAATCTCTACGATTTGAAAGCTTGATTTTGAGAATCAAAAGGAATCAAACATGAAGATTATCAGTGAAGCAACAGGGTGAACACTTTGTGAGTGTCTGGTAGGTGAGGAGTTGCCAACAAGCAAGGCCTACATTTGGCTCTTTATTCTCAAACTTCCAGTATTCGTAATACGAGCGAGCCAATTGAAATATCGAATCTCAAATTAGACTTAATTTTAAGTTACAGAAGTCAATTTAAAATTTTCACGTAGTGCTCTCAGCTCAGTTCAGTCAACTCTTAGTTCTTTGTGCAATGCCAGTACATACATACACACTTACTTTTGCCTTGGTCAATAAAAACTAAGTATGCAGATTTTTATTGCTTGTGAAAAAAATATTTTTACTACCACTCCTACAAGTAATCGACTTTGATGGTTCTGGCTTTATCAGACAAAGAATTCAGAAATGATATTTAATTGTCATGGAGATGTTGTATTAACTGTTGTTTATGGAATCGGATACTCACTCTATTGCGATTAGTTCTAATGGCTCATTTTTCAGTCTATTGGCTTTTCATTCGAAGCATACAACGCAATCATTTGGATTATTTCAGTTGCAATTCTTGACAGTTTTTATATTTCCTGTTGGAGGGAACAAGGCTTCGCAATAACTTTTAAACTATCCTATTAATTTCATAAATATAGTCCTAAGAAAGAAGAAGCAAATTTCCTGAAGATTTCAGGTTGTTGAATAAGAGTTTCTCTTAGTAAAGCAATAAAAATCATTAAAATTATGTTTCTCTGTTGCGGATATCTAAGGTATTTGAATGAATCTAATGTTATTTCAATCACTTCAATGTTAGGTTTGCTTTTATCTCTCTGCAAAATCTCAAAAATATATACTTCGACAACAAAAGAAATTCAGCTCATGCATATTCACGCATATGCACCTTTTATTGCTGCCTTGTCTTATTAATTATTCACGATTCTTACAGATTCCAATAACTGAATTTGACTTTGATCGATTTGTTTTTGAGCCTCTAAAAGTCTGAAAAGCAATTCTACCGATTCATTGTTGACTTTGTCACCTTGATTAGCAAGCAATACTTTCACAGCTCTTTGGATGTATTCCACTACAGAATCCAGTTAGGAAAAATATTTAAAAGTAATAGATTACTTAATGCTCTATGATTTTCAAGGTTCATCTCAAAAAATTCAACTCCAACTCCCAATCTCTCGCGGGTTTCATGCTGCAAGATGTTTCTTTCATCTCTGCTTCTTTGACCTTCCTTTGGACTGGTGTCAATTTCTTTTGAGATTTGTTTTGTAACGAATTCTTCGAAAAGTGGAAAACGTTCTTCTTTCTTTTCGGTCTGGGTTGTTGACTGAAACCTGTGATCTTCCTGCTCTGCTTGATTTTCAAAACCAATGGATTTTCGCTCTTCTGTATTGTTTTGATCTATCTTGTCTTCTTCCTCTTGACTTTTGGACCCAGGACTATCCAACAATTGATTTTTTTCAGCGGGATCACCACTTTGACCTCGGGAAAGTGGATTCAAGTCGCATTTCGAACAGTAGTGCTCAGAACCATCTGGACTTACGACAAGTACACACTAATATTGATTATTAAATAAAAAGAAGCTCATTTTTCGATTCGCATTACCTCACCACACGAAGAGCAGAGCTGCTCTGTTTTTTGCCAACCCTGCTTTAGCTTTTTGTTCATTCTAGTGAAGATACTCATCAAAGATATCCCGCTTCTTGACTTTAAATAAAAAAATAGAAATTTTTAGGCTGGAACACCCTTTTATTATTCAAACGAGGTGTCTCAGAATGAAATATAGTTTTATGCTTTTTTAAAAAGTATTCGTGCTCAATCAGAGAGTCTTGAAATTCCGATCGAGTTTCAGTTTATATATTTCTAAGATGGTGAATTTGAAACTTCTATAAGTACTAGTCTAAGAAGCCTTATAGATATGGATAATTTCTGATAAAAGATGACAGATGGATACTTGCTATAGAGCAAGATTCTTTAAGATGGAGATTTTAATAAACTCGGATGAGAATAGAAGTTCATGTAATCTTGTTTCGAGGAACTCACGAATGCGTTCCTCCAAGTTGGAGTTGGTTCATACTGAACAGGACTTTTCATCGATGGATTTTGAGGAATGTAAGAGAATTTGTATTGTCTCTGGGATTCACTTTCTTTCATAAGGCTCAGATTGAAGTTGAATATATTTCTTCTTCGATTTTTCAGCTGGTTGCGAACTTGATCATTAACTGAGGTGTCGATTTTCCTCGCCACATATTCTTCATTATACGAAGAGTTATACTTTCGGATTGGTCCTTGAAGGTTAGAGGGAGATGCGCCTTCCTCCCGGGTAAAATTTAATGCGTCGTGCCCCCAATTTCGATAGTCTCCACGATATTGTGAGTTCCCTCTAAATGGGTAACCTTTTACAGTTGGCTGTTTCGAGGGATCTATTGGTTTCTCGAGTAGCTGGGTGTCCTTTTTCACATAGTCTAGCTGGACTGTCGAGCTTATGCTCAGTTTATCAAGTGGGTCCTTCATTAATTTAGCGACTGAGTCTTGTTGGATCGGAGGTAACCCTTGAGGAATTTTAGAGCGTTCTCTAGGCATCAAAAGGGGAGTATAATCTTTTCGATAACTGGACTGAGCAGGAGATTTCTGTGGTAGATCCATAGTTGGCTTTAGTTTCGGACTCAGTTTGATTGGTTGGAATTGTTTCCATAATTCTCTGTGCGCATCATCTTGAATGAATGACTCTTGGATCTCAGTTTTGCTGCCAGAAACAATTTCATCTGAGAAACCTTTTTTTTCGAGTTCAGAGTTTCCCGATGTATATTGAGCATTTGGCACAACAATATCACCAGGTTGAGTCTCATCAGCAATAAGAACTTGAGTGTCCGGAGAGTCGAGAACAGATTCATCTTTTCGGACACCCTTGTTCCCATGAATTTGTACATCTGTACTTGAATCCAAGGGTTGGGAGCTGATTCTCACCCTCGAAGAATGAGACTTGGTTTTAGATGGTAAATGTTGTTTCGGTGACTTCGAATTGAGCATCCTTTTAAGCACACCTTGTTTGGATTCTGGATTGGTTGGATTCACTTTTTGTATTGAAGGTAAGACTTCTAATTTTTGAGAATTGTGAGAGCTCGTCTGCTCTTTCAAATGTTCGGAAAAGTCGGCTGGGAAAATATCCAAGGATCTCAGATTATATTCTCTTTTATAGGTGGATAGAAAACTTGGGTTTACGTCAGATGTGTTCTTGACAGCGAGTTTATGAAGATACTGCTCGATTATTGGATCGCCTCTTTGGTTCAGGCGTGGTGACCCTTTTAGAAGTAGCTTCTTCTGTGTTTTGTTTGCCTTCCGTTGGGACGAAAGATTCAACAAAGACTTTGGACTTGCGGAGGGATGTTTATCTGTCATTTAAATTCAAGAGTTGTCGTACACTTAATGAATAATTAAATTTTCGCGACTAAAAAAGATTTAGTTTGACAACTTGATTTATATAAGATGCTCATGCAAATCTGTTTAGATATCAATGCATCTAATTTTGCAATCTTAGGCAAGATGGGCTAATTTGGTTTTGATGGGTATAAGGCGTCCATTAAAAATACTCGTGAATTTGATCGCTTATTTTTTATGGATGGATCATTAATTTTTCAAACACAGCCATAACTACGTAGCTAGTCAACTTTTGTGTGAAAAATCTTCTACAAGAAAGCAGTTAATAGTCAAAACTAATTTACTTTGAAAATTCAAAGAGTGTTGATCAGTCAAAGAGAGTGCAACTGAATAATTTACTAACTCTTTCGACATACATTGAGAAGAATAATTTATTTCATTTAAAATTGAGCCAAACGTCCAAATCATCATCTTTCGACAGTTAAACGCGAAAGAAATTTTCTTTACTAGAGCGGAATCGTCCAATTCCAGCTTCTACCATAGCATGAGCACTAAATGCGTGTTTTTCAGTTATTGACTCAAATCCGAGGAACCTTCTATCGGCATTGAGAAAGATAGGATGTACGATAATAGAAATACCAGTCTGGGCTTTCTGCCATCCCAACCCACACTTTTCACATGATTCAAAAATGTTGAAAAGCCTAATTACCGGATTCTCATTTCATCAATAACATCTCGAAGACTACATTCTGCTGGAAAAGAATTAGAATCTGCTTTTTGAGGATTCCGAAAATAATCTGAGTCCTCATAAATATTTGAGATGAAGAAAGTTTGAAAAGGTGGAAATTTATGAATACCATAATGAAAACATGTATTTGTGAACACCATCTCTTTGGTGAAGATCCAAAAGCTTTACAACAGCAGGATCTGATTTGCGAGAAACCAAAAAAAATTTTTTTTCTTTCGGCGATGATACGATGAAAAATCAGCAATAAATAGTAAATGAAAGCACAAAATTTCCGGTGGCCGTTTGAAGAAACGTGTAGAAGACCGGTTATAAAGTATTACTGAGAAATTTGTGGGCAAGTCATAGTAGTTCCATAGAACAAGACCAAGCTTCCACACGGCTTGTTTGCATTGAGCGAAGCGAATGCATCCTTTAGTATGGGCTATTAAATTCTATTAAATTCTGAAGATTGAATAAAATAATTAAGAATTTGAACTATGTTAAAGCAAATTCTTTTGCATTTTCACTCTTCTTTGGGAGCACCTCTTTTTCTCGTTTTCTATACTGCGATCTTCCTGCAAGGCACCTTGGGTATGACAGCATCAATGAATAAAATTGAAATTTTACTTAGGGGGGATTCTGAATGGAGTAATCACTGCTACACCATCGCAAATTACTCAAGCAGCCAACTATACTTTTTCATTGTCCCGTCAGGATACTTCTACTCTGGTACCATATGGTGCATATCTTGAAATTACCTTTCCTGCGACCAGTTACACGATCACAAACGGAGCTGTTTCCTGTACAGGGGTAGAATGGTCTTGTGAATTTGAATTAATCGTTATTTTTTCAGTTAGTTGGGTTCCAGGCTACTATAACTTGTACCGCTTCATCAAATGTGATTACAATTACAGGTGGCTTCCCCACAGCTGGAGGATCAGGCTACAGTGTAGGCGTCCTCCTTTTTATTATTCAAAATGTCAACAATCCTTCACTCACATCTCCAACTGCATTGTTCACAGCTGTGATAAAGACTTCTGGAGGAGTTGTCCGTGATACTCTCGTGGATTCTGGATTTTATGTCAAGGCTACTCCAGGTCCTCTAGCGAGCTGCCAAATTACAAGCTCTTCTGACGTCGTTGGCGCTACTGCAACAGCTACAGTTCAATTCAAAACGAATAACAAAGTACCCCAAGGAGGTTACCTTCAATTAGTAGTACCGCTCTGGAATCCGGACAATGAAGTCTCGAGTGATATAGTTCCAATGTTGGTGTATCCAGGAATCACTTGTGGAAGCCCTTCAGTATCTAACTATTTCAATACTTTTATGAGAAATAAATCGGTTTTCAGGGGATCGATACGACACTTAGCTGCCAGTGGACAAGTTCTAACTATACTCTGACTCTTAACAATGGTTTTAACACATTTAAAACTGGGACGATGTCTTTTCAAGTTTCGCAGATCCGAAATCCTTTGAGCACGGCTGCTAAAGTAGACTCTTTTTTTCTCCCTTTTCTTTTCATTACTCCTGTAGACTGGCTTTACACTAATGACATTCGATTCATCTGGCAATCAGGTTGAAAACTGCACAAGTCTAAGTTTGACAGTAAACACTCCGGCCACCATAACAAATGCGCAATTTTTTTGTATGAACAACTTCCTCAGCTACAATGACCAATGCCAATTAACATTCCTGACTGTCAATCCACTCTCGACAAATTCTGCCATACGCATTACATTTCCTTCTGAAATGAGTCTTAATCTGCTTTCAACTAATGCCGTGGTGGGTCAGACTGGAGTGAAGTTAGGCCCGCTATCTTACTCTACGATTGGATCTAACACGTTGCTGATTACTGATGGCGTCAATAATTATAAAGCTTCAGGCACAAATTTCACTATTGTGATTAGAAATGTCCAGTTGCCTTCAACAACGGCGACGACATCAAGTTTTGTAGTCAACACTGAGACTTCAACAGGAGCCTTAGTTTCGAAGATTTCTACAGGATTGACTTACAAAGCCCTTCCTGGAGTTATTAATTCGGTTACAATTACAGCAACAGATCCTACAGTTAAATCGACAACGACTTTTAAATTTTTATTTACTCCTACCAACTCGCTTCCCACAACGGCAGGTGTTAGGATCACTTTCCCTCCGGAACTATTGATCGCCAATCAAGCGTCAGGAGCTTGTGTTTCTGGAGATACATCAACAGTCAATCCGAATCCCAGTTGCTCAGCCAGCTCACAGGTATTAACTGTTTCGGGGCTGTTCTCTACTGCGTACACAGGAGGCAATCAAATTGGCTTTACTGTAAATTTAGTGACAAACCCTAGCAGCACAAAACCCACATCTACTTTCACAATCCAAACTTATTCGGATATTACTTCCACTGCGACACTAACGGATCAGTCTACTTCAGCTACTTATGCAGCAACAAACTATGCTACTTTGACCCTATCAACGATTTCTGTCGTACCTAGCTCCTACCTAGTGTCCACTGTCTCAACCTATGTGTTCACCTTCCAAAACCAGAATAGATTGTTTGCCCAAGGAGCAATTTTCATTCAATTGCCTCCAACAATCACAATCCCGATTATCTCGAACACTCAAAATTCTTTCGTAGCACTCTCTTCACTTTCATCGTCAGCTACAATTGCAGTCACGTCAACAGATATCACGATCACTAATGCAGTCACGTCGGACCTCGCTGCAGGATCTACGATTTCATTTAGCTTCCAGGGCTTGCAAAATCCTGAAACACTTCAGCCGACAACCTCTTTCACTATTATCACCAAAACTTCAGACGGTTATTTAATTGACGGTATCAGTAGTGGAGTCATTGTCACCATGACATCAGTCCCAACGTTTTATCATATCCAAATAACTCCAACTAGCTACAACAACTATGAAACTACTACTTACCGATTCGCTATCACCGTGAGAAACCCACATTATACAGGTGATTATCTTGAAATCACCTTTCCTCTGGACATACAATTTCCTAATATTCCGACTTGCAATCCTGTCTCTAATCTCTTAGCGTTTACTACGGTCTGTGTGAAGAGTGGTCAAAACCTAGTGGTTACACCGAATTTTTCTCCAAGTACTTTGCCGGTGCAGACGGTATTTATATTTGACGTCCCGAGCTGTACAAATCCTCTCAGCCTGGAACCATTTTCTTCTTTTCAAATAGCCTCATACAGCTCAACAAATTACAAACGAGAAGAGACTCTCACAGGATTAGTGTTCACTACTGTTGCTAACACCATTTCTACGATTTCAGCCTCTCCTTTGGATTATGTTCCCGGAGAGACAACAAGCTATACAATCAATTTTCAACCAATAGTCCCCATCCCAAGCACAGGAACAATAGGAGTTCGAATTCCTCCAGAAATTCAGGTCTCTTCTTCTCCAACGTGTGTATTTAATCAAGGTGTGCTTGGAGCTTCTGCTTCTTGTTCATATAGTTCAGGGACAAGAATGCTGACTATAAACAGCGGAGGACCATTTTCTAGCTCAATCAATTTTACAATTACGGGATTGACTAATCCTTCCTCTGGAACAAGCTCGACTTTTGAAGTGTACACTTATACATCAAGTGGCTATATCATCGACCAAAAAGTCAATTCCTTAATCTACCAATTTCCTTGCTCATCTTCTTGTCGTACTTGCTTGTCATCATCTGCTTCAAATTGCACAAGCTGCTTTTCAAGCCCAGCAAGCACCAAAAATTATCTTTACTATGGTACATGCGTTACAGCGTGTCCTGCTGATGCTCCACCAGACAGCTCAAACGTGTGTACTCCTTGCGGAACGGGATGCTTAACTTGCGATTCCGTCACAGGGGCTTGCACTTCGTGTAGTAATGGCTATGAATTAGTCAATGGTCAGTGTACACAGACATCAGGACTTCAAGCTCTTTTTGCCGCTTTTCAAAATGGAGTTGCTCCTTTCCCTTTCTTGATCTCCGCTGGGGTACTCTTCCTTCTCATGCTAATTGCATGTCAAATGCTCAAAACGATGACATTTACTTCCAACCTCCTGGCCTTTTACGGGTTGGTGGAGTTTGCTGCGATAGTCACTTTCTTGCTCCTGTTGTTCATACCAAGAGCTTCCAATTTCTCACTGACAAAAGCAGATACTGATATTATATTGACGGTGGCCGCTTTAATCTTGAATTATTTCCTAAACTTTGGATTGATTATTTACTATTGCTTAAAAGTGAGATCAGATGCCAAGTTTATCGAATGGAGAGTGAAAGAAGGTGTTGGATGCTGTTCGGAGTTAATATTGGTCATTTCTGCAATCACATCGTTGAAATTCTTTCCGTTTTTCCACGGAAAATTCTTACGCTTTGAAGTGTTTTCAGCAAAATGTTCTTCGACTGGGGTCTTAGTCCCTTTATCAGTACTCATGGGATTACACAGTTTACTTACCGGTGGAACAGCTGCTGCTGCAGGTGTGCTCAATATTATAAATTCCGGAATTAAAGCTGAACAAGTTACTGTTTTGGCTATTGAGCTTCCGGTGGTGGTGGTTCTGACATTTATAGTTTATTTATTTGAGATACGAAAACCGAAGGATTACTTTGAACCTAAGCTTACTGAGAACGATAAATATTTGAAGGTGGATGATGAGTCTAAAGTCGCTCTTGGTTCTGCCCTCAAAGCTTCAGAAGCAGAAAAAATGGATCAATCGACAAAAAAATCAAAAGATTTAGAACAGCCAGATAAGAAAACAGATCCGTCTGAGAAGAAAGAGGCCCGCCCTGATCGTGAGAGGAAGAGCTCAATGAAAGAGCTTTTTACACAGACTTCGTTGCAAATGAAAGAACCGACAGAGAAACCCGTTGTTAAAGCAGAGACCGTGGAGCCTCAGCTTTTACAAGAGACACCTCTCATAGTGAGTGGCCAGAAAAATAGACTCCCACCCAAACCTCATAAACCACTCGGAATTCAGCGTCAAGATCTGATTAGTGTACAACATAAAACTCCAAGCAAAGTAAGCGACCCACTTTTGCTGAACAACGAGGATGATGATGATATTCCCACGCTTCGAAAAGGAGCTACGCTTTCAATTAATCGACAAAAAGTTCCTCTTGCTCAAGATAGAACTTTTGACAACAGCGTTAATGACTCTAAATTGGATTTGCTTAGCGAGAAAAAGAGAGAATTCCAAGCTGAACAAGAAGACGAGGAAGCGGAAGAAGTAATAGAGCAAGTTAAACCAAAAAAGGATAAAGAAAGCAAGCAGTCCAAAGTGCTGGACGAATATTTAGTTCAAGATCTATCTCAGGATGAGGAGTCTAGGACTAAGAGGTCAACTGCTCGCTCACCAAAGGTCTCAAATACGAGTCAAAAGCACTCTAGCCCTTCTGTGAAAGATCAAAAAAAACCTTTGAAAGTTGAACAAAAACCAATGAAAGAAGAGCCTCAGAAGAAACCTCTTGAAAAGGAGCGCAACCAAAAATCTTCCTCCCGACTAAGAAATTCTTCCAAGAGGCAGGACGACTCGTTAGAAGACGAAGAAGATCTAGAGAGTTTTGAAGAGGAGCGCCCCCAGAAAAATACCAGACCAAATAAGCAGAAAACGGAAACATCAAATAGGCCAACTGAAAAATACTCTGAATCTCCGAATCGAAAATCGGCATCATTAAAATCAAATACTGAGATACGCAATTCTACTAAATTCGAAGAAGCAAGGCGACAAGAACGTGCTCGCGGATCCCTAGAAAGCGCAGACCTCGCTCGAGACAGAATTAGCAGCCCAGAAAAATATTCATATCAAACTGAAAACAAAGATTTTCAGTCATATCATCATGGTGGAAATCCGACTTCAACACAAGAGCATCAACCGCAGGAAGAAAATGAAAGGCTGAGAGAAACAACTAATGACTGGAAACCTGAAATTTATTCAAAAGACGTTGGAGATCTCAAACCAATGCAAAACAACTCTTTTGTTGACCCTTCATATATTCCTGATAACGAGAGAATGAAGACTTACTCTCAGAAAAACCCGACTGAAAACGACTCGATATCAGCTGTCGATATAAAATCTAACTCCGATCGTAATGCATATCAGAGAAGAACCAATACTCAGGGTGAACTTCCAGTTGTACGTGAACAAACGTTCCATTACGTTTCCTACAAAACTGAAGAAGATGAAGATGGTCATTCAGCTGTTCATGATCACAGAGCTGAAAACTCCTGGGATGAAGAAGATCAAAGGAGAATTGGTGAAGAGCATGCTTCTGTGTATGAAGATGCTTCTCTGAGAGATGAACACCGAAATTTCTCTTCTCCTTCCACAAGAAAAGATCGTGTTCAGAATGAAAGTAGACAATATACAAAAACACAGGAATATACTAACCGCTCGAGAGAAGAAAAAACCGAAGATGAAAATGAAAGAGAGGATGAAAGAGAAGCAGAAGAAGGCGGCAGTCAAGCAGAGGAAGAAGAACGAAGAAGTATCAGAGATGATAATGACGTCGAAGATGAAGAAGAAAAGCATGAAGTGGAATTGGAACAAAATAATAGTAAGAAGAAGGACTCTCTCTCAGTAAAGAAGAACGAGACTGCATACTCTCAAAAGAAAAATGAAAATGTGTTGAAATCAGTCCATGACAGTGATGAGGTGAAGCCATCACGAAAGCTGAAATCAATGAGTAATCATACAGCTGTCAAAAAACAAGGAAATTTAGAAGCTGCAAATACAGAATATCTTCAGAATAAAAAACTAAAGAGCAGAGGTGACAGACCCACAGATGATCCAAAGCGAGACTCTCGACTCTTGAAATCCTTTAAAGAAGACAACTCCACAAGGAACAGTCAATTGAACAAATCTAATCAAAGGGAAAGTGCAAGATTGAATGATAGCAAAGAAATTAAAAATTCCATACAATTTACGAATGGCAATGAATCAAAGGAAATTCATGAAAACCCTCTCGATAATATGTCTGACCATGGAGCGGAGAACAATCAGAAATCGATATACCAAGAAGATCACACTATTGATCTCGGGGACCATCCAAGTCAAAATAAAATAAACTCATCGAGCCTGAACAACTCAAAAATCAAGACTTCTACAGTGAAAAATAACTTCTTCGAATCGAACAAGAAAGACAACAGATATCGCGATTCTGAAGATCGTCACGAACAAGAATCATCACAGAAAATAGATCAAAGCACAAAAAAGCAAGAAGCGAACCTTTTGCAGCAATCAAAAGGGGTCAAACAAGAAGTTTGGGCTTCCCCACCAGCTCATAAAACAAAACCAAAATATGAAGTCGATGATCACAGCGACATAATTGTTGGTGCTTCGCATGAATTCGTAAATGAAGATACTCCTAGCAACTATGACGCAATGAATCAAAGATTTGATGAATTAACAATGCAAAAACCATCCGGTTTTCAACCCCATTACTATCGAAATCTGTTGCAAGGACCTCGCGACCTTCTTCGAGATGATATCCAGCTTCCACAGCTCAGAAATCAAGGTAATTTATTCAAACCTATCTTTATTAATCTTTGAAAATAATAAGACACGATAACGTACGGTGAAAAGCAAACTCTTCCTTTCCGACAGGAACGAAATACTCAAGGTAAATTTTGAAAACTAGTTCGAGCTAACATTTTCTAAATAGATCAAAAACTACCAAAATTAAAATAGTCGCTCAAAGAAATGTTTGTGGAGACTTTACTGTGGCAGAAGGTTGAGTAACGAATATATTATTTGTTGTATCTAAACTTAATTTGTTACGATTCACTACTAAGTTTTATTTTGTGAAGGCTATTATTTTATGAATATATAGTCTCTCATCAAATCAAATGGCTCCTCTCATATCCATTAATTTTTCTATCAATAAGCTGAGTTTAGAGACTCCAAGCACTCCGACATGAGCATCCTCCATATTCACATCAAGCAGCTTTGAGACTTCTCTATAAACTTGATCCTTTGTCCACCCAAAAGCTTTCATCACAATTTCGATCTCTTCATGAGCTCTGTGTCGCATGCACATGCCTAGTTCGCTGCAGGGTACACCTAATGGCTTTCCTTTTAACGGGCGGCGCTTGAGCTCATTTTCAATCTTTTTTTGGTCTTGATGCGCACCATGGAACAGCCCGCATGAGCATTGATACACCAAGATCGATGGGGTTTTTGTCACTTTGCTCGGTATCGCTTTTGAATTTAATTTCTTCTCTTGTACTGTTTCACGACAAAACGTGCATTTCGGAGCCCTGGAACATTTGTATACGGTGAGCGGTTCGGGAACGAGGAATAACCTCATTTTGTTCCCACAGAAGCAGAATACATTCCATTCTCCATCTTCGAAGTTGGGCTTTCTCGCTGCGATCCCGTCGTTCTTTTCGTTCACGTTCTTCCACCACCATTCATCATCAAATAATTTTGGATCAACGGTCCTTTTGAGGCTATTAGGCTTTTGGTACTCTTCCAATGGTGCAAGTTTAAGTTCAGCTGTTCTAACATTCGGAGGCTTTTGTTCTTGCTTCGTAAATAATCTCTCTACCAAAATCAAGGGATTGCTTTTCCAGAGTTGTTCCAAGTCTTCTAATTTCGTTCTCTTCTCTTTTTTAAGCTTGATTACCATCTCAATCA
>ENA-UOUE01000553-UOUE01000553.1-compost-metagenome-genome-assembly--contig:-NODE-553-length-29365-cov-19.963296_pt1 | contig 29365 bp, 18 predicted proteins | sample MGYA00238146_ERZ747223 | MGnify/ENA primary metagenome ERZ747223 (study PRJEB28781, sample SAMN06268865) | compost metagenome | isolation source: single cell | place: USA: California, Emeryville, Joint...
TGATGTAAGCCTGACTTAAAACAGTCATGAACTCTGTTTTATTAGTTTTTAGAGATATTAGCTAGAAGAATGAGAATCATAGTTGTCGCTATATCTCGAGCCTAATTTTGATTTGTTACTTCAGATACTGTGCCTCCTAAGGCAGCATTGTTGAGGGTAGGTTTCGATTCACTGTTTTCTTTTGATTCTTCTTGCTTGTTTTCCTCTGGCTTTTCTGCTATGCTTTCTTTTGAATTTTGTTGTGAAATTGGGAGGTCATTGACATCCTTTATCGTTGGTCTTGATTGAATCTGAACTTCTTTCATATCTCCCTCTGGGCTCTGATTATTGCTGTTTGATTGTCTTACAGTAGTGATAGGCTGAGTCTGGCTCTCCTTCGGCGCCATAATTGAGGATTTGAGTCCAATCGTTCCAGAACTCTGCGCACGAGCGATTTCTATGTAATACGAGACTTTAAATCATGATAACAAGTTCTTGTGTACTTTTATCGTTGTGAAACTCTTTATCTGATGCGTTTTTTTTAAGGAGTCCTATTGTACGAGGCGACCTCAAGACAGTTGCGTTCGGGCTCTTCAAACAAAAAAATCATGTGAATATTTTTTCTCTCTGAAAAATTGTTATTTTACCAAATAATATCTATCTGTCTGCGTTTTCATCAGCGATGGTGACAGAATAAACTCTCTAATGATGTATTTAGTCATCAAAGCCATTTTGTTGAAAGCTACCTTCTTGTGGTAAGAAAAGGTGATTGAGTCGCTGGACTCTCCACCTTTTGAATCCGCCTGGTGAATTCTTGATGCTTTGCGAAATCTGATTGAAATTTCTTCTTTTCCACAAGAGGCTTCCTGTTAATCGCAATAAATCAACACAATTCCCACAAACAGGTGCAGTTACTGTGACAGCAGACGTTTCGCGAAAGCTTCATTCTCTACATAGATACGTCGCATCACCTCCTTTCTATAGATGGCGTGTAATGTTTGGGTACTTGATCGATTTTTTTCAGGCCTAAAGTCTTGCTTGGTGGTTGAAAATACCGGCTTTGGAGATACAATCATAAATCAAATCATTCTCTTCTGAGTAGTTACGTTGTCTTTCTTTGAAATAGAGACGAGCTTCTCAAGGAGAATTTGGTTCTCTCTGTCAATAGTTTGGAAACGTTCTTGCATAGTAGTATGATTAGATGAGGATATAAATGCTAGAAGGTACCTGCGGCTTTAAAGCGGCTATTCTGCAACTTTATCTGATTTAGCTTTTCTAGATATTCATCGTTTTTCTCGATTTGCCTCTTCTTAGGGTGTTTTTTAATCTCTTCGAGTTGTTTTCGATGTCTTTGGTACATACTATTGAAAAATGTCACGAGGCGGGTTGAAAGCCATGAATACGCTTCTTGCTGTTTGAGCAGCGTAGAGTTTTTGACGACATATCGAGGTCCCATAATATTGGACATGAGGCTGAAAGGCAATATGAATTGTTATGGAATTTCCTACGAGAGATGGTTTTGTGATTAATCACAGTCTTTATTTATTTGTAATTTGGTCGCGCGTTATTTTTTCCTCTTAGACTAAACTTTTCATTGGAAATAAAATAATCAAGGAAGTATAAAATTTTTCATACTAAAGGCGTTAGAGAATCCTCTCAGTACGACTCTTGAATGACTCAAACAAATTCTGCTTGGCATAACGGTATTCTGAATCCAGATTCATCAGGATAACAGCTGAGTATAAGTCTGGGATACCTCATTATTTTATTATCCAGCCTCTATGACTTATTCATAAAAAAAACTGCGAAACTAAAGTTTTTTTTTCTTTTCTTAAAAGATTTAATTCGATTTAGCTGATTTTAACTTTGGTGTCAGCTGCTTAGAAAAAATGTGGAGAAAGTTGGCTATTGTGTTAATGTCCAGAAGCATGTAAATGTAATATTTTAGTCGTCATAACTAGTTTCCTAGAAAAAAATAGCAGGTTTCAGTCCGACGACAAAGTAAGTCAAGATAAGATTGAATCTTTTGGGACCCGATCTGCTAGTGTGATAAAGCACGAATTGCGATCAAAAAACCGATTTATGCAAAGGAAGTTAGAGTCCTCGTCCTTAAAATCTCGAAATAAGCCTGTCATATTTTGTCCTAGTTCATCATATCGGATTTTGGGAACGAAGATTGCAAAAGTTGAAACTGAATCTCTTAATAACCAAAAATTGATTTTGATGATTGATAATTGAGGATAATTAACTCAAGAGCTAAATAAGAATATTACCGAGCAGTATTTATAGCTTAAAATCTAAGAAGCATATGCAACACGAAGACAAGAATCTCAACAGTTCAAGATCTCTAGCACGAGATCTTAACGAGGTTTATAGTTACATTAAGCAACGAGAAGACAGCGTCTTCAAAATCTTAGAAGCGTTTTCCAAACTCGAAAGTGTAGGCGAAACTGAAATCATTAACACATATGATCTCAATCGCGCTATCACACAAGCTGAAGTCTACAGAGTCTCTCAAGAGGATAAAATCACATCTCAATACGCAAAGAGCAAACTCACTGCCCTCGAAGATCAATCGTAATGCCATTTTTTCCCCATCGCCTTAAGTTTTTTCCTAGTTCCCTTCGAAATTTCATTCAGAAAGTGTTAGACTTATATTCGATGATCCTCGGAAGATACCGCGAGTGCAGTTCGTCGTCGCTTTTGGAGAGAGATTTTCATCTTTCTTGCTGTTCGACGATTGAAGCGATGAGGAACCTGCTCTCCAAGCCGATAATTGAATTCGAGCTCGCTATATCCTCAGCAATTCGACCATCTCGGCTGCGTCTTTCCAAGGGAATAGGAAGCATTAAACGATTCAACATGAGATCATACATTTCATCTCTTCCTTTGATCACGAAGCAGGTTGACCTCTCCGAGACCCGGAACTCATCAGTCAAGAAATCCCCGAAAAGACAAAACGACAACTTCTCTCGACTCAAAAGTCTCTCGCAGATTAACGAAGCGAATATCAGCATTGATAGGAAAACTTATAAACCAATGCCTGAGAAGGTGTCTTCGCTAGAGAGTGTCACAGAAAGAAAACTGCAAGAATTGCCGAAAAATGACTCAAAGGAACGCATAGTAGATCAGTCATATCTGCTGCAACCATATCCGGTGATGCGAATTGATGATATCACTGCTCCGCCTTCCAACTACAAAGGAATGACTCTGATTGACAAATATCTCAATTCGATTGATGGGATTCTGAACAGTAGATACAAAAAGATGAACATTGGAGGAAGCCCTATTAAAAAAGAAAATAGCCGGCGAGAGTATTTGAGTCTCGGGAAGATTCAAGATAATCAGCGAAAACGCGGCACTCTCATAACAGAGGTTGTTTCGCTGCAGAGTCTCGAGGATTTGAAGTCGAATGAAAAGTCGTCTACTCTTACAATCACACAAAATAACACTTCAAAAGTCATCGCTTCCTCTGATTCACCCTACGAGTTAAGCAGACCCAAAAAATCGGAGTTAGACCTCCTCTCTTTGAGGACTCCTTTGGATTCTTCACCTAATCTCTTCGCCAAAACACCCAAACGCCCTCTGCTTAAGAACAGCAACCTTCAATCACCTCGGCTCCTCGCACCTATAAGTCTAAGTGATTCGAAAATTTCCGATAATATCCCTAAACTAAATATCAAAAATTTAAGACTGCCTCGCCATATCCAAAGCAAAACAGACTCGAAAAACTACACCTCGAGTAGTCAGGCTGACGACGAAACCACCAGACTCGACATTGAAGCCAGAGCAAGAAACGAACCCGCTACACGATCCGTTTTGGGATTGGTGAGCCCCAAAGCTTTGGCTTTGGATCGAAATCCCAAATCGATTCGGAAGATGGCGTTGTCTCTTAAGACAATAAACATCGATGCAGCTTTGGACTACAAGAAAATAGTTGAGCTTTAAAAGAAATATTGAAATTGTTAATTCAAATCATTTCTAAAGTGATAGCTTTTTTCGCCAAATTTGCTGGGAATCAGCAGCAACAACAACACCGGAAAATAGTATCTATTATTACATTTCGCAAGTTGTTTCATCGAAGAAAATGCTAATCGAAATCTTTTTTTTTGAAATATTAAAAGTTTTTTCCGATTTTGCGTTCTGGCCTGAGAAACTCGGTTAATTAATTTTTTTATTACCACCGTTGAATTTTTCATTAGAGCTTTTTTTTGTTCTTGAAATTTTTATTTACCTTAGTGGTTTAGAAATAAATCTCAACTAGCAGACGATGAAATCGGCGTCATTGTTGGACGATCCACAGCAGCCTCGTTACAACAACCGATTCAATGAAAAGAATCTTCTGACAAACACTTCTACTTCGGCAATATACATAGGTGAGCTTTTACCCCGACTTTTCAGCTGAATTTTTCCAGGATGGGACTCGTTCGCAAAGAGACCGGTTATTATTAAGAAAGTAATCCCTATGTCATGACTCATGCCAACGTATATCTGATTAGCTTGGTGGCACAACCCGAGGAAAGGCTGAGAATTTTTGTTTACTTTACTCTACAATACAGCAAGGTGAGAATAAATTGCGTTATCTCCATATGACTATGTTTTGTCCAAAAAGAGTCCTATGTACCTAAACTTTTATGGAGCGAACTGGATGAGAATGAGCTTGTATTGATCTTTGAAGCGAAAGGGATAAGTCTTCAGCAGATGTTTAAGGATAAAGGGGAAAAATTTACAAATCTTTGCATTTTCTATCTTGCGGATAAAATGGTACTATTAACGCTGACAACAATGGCTTATTGAAATCAATTAGCTGTGTCTACTGCAGCGACTGCATGATAAAAAGATCATTCATGGCAATTTGAAACCCTCGAAGTTTTTGTTGGATCTAAATTATGAATCCTCAGAAAATTTATACCTCATTGCATTTGATAAGGCTGAAATGGGCGGTGGTGAAGGGGAGAAGAAGATCAAGTTGAGGACTAAATTGGATCATAATAAATTCACAAGTATAGCCGGACATCATGGATCTCGTAAGAATATATGCAGCAGTTTCTTATCGAGGCTAACCCGCTTATAATTAGCGTTATCATCGAAAGACGATCTGGAGAGTTTGGGATACATTATTCTCTATTTTCTCAAAGAAGGCAAAATGTTTAACAAGAAAATGATTGAGAAATATGACAATAAGATCAAATTTCTGATTGATTTTAAATTTCGTAACACACCCGAGGAATTGTGCACGGGTTTGCCAGGTAACAAACAAGGGTTTGGCACAGGAGACGAGTGACTTATTGCGAAATTAGGAGAATTATGCGATTATTTCCGATACGTGAGATCACTGAAAACGCAGGATAAGCCGGACTACGACTATTTGAGATCAATTTTTTGGAAACTATGTCAGAGGATCTATGTCAAGGGAGAACAGCTTCTCATGCTTGATTGGGTAAAAATTGCTATTTAATAAAGCAATTAATGAATGAAACTTTATTTTGTGCAGCTTGTTGTACCCCCAGAGGAGAGCGAGAGATACCGTTCGATGATATTGAATCAACTGTTCTCTGTTCAGAGAAAATTGAAGCGAAAGAAAAGCAGTAATTAACAATCAGCCTCAATCCTCTTTATTAAGCGATCAATCTTAGGAAATAACAACTCTGCTGTTCCTATGAAAGACAAGGATGGGGTTTTCAAAATCCCAAGTGTAATTAAAGGCATCACACTAGACGATGACAAGGATTCGAATGATTTTTACAGAAGTCCGATTTTCGAAACGAATCAGGAGAATACCTCGAAATTTTCAGTTCCTTCAACACATAGATCAATAAAAAATCAAGTGTATGATGAAGAAGATCTTCTAACGGAGAGAAAAAAACTAGGGGAGCAAGTTTTTGTTACAAAATATTCCCATGCGAAATTGTCAAAAATTGGTTAACTATTCTCAACTTTCGTGTGTTCTAACGAAGAAACTTTAATCTAGCTACTGAGAGCACGAATAATTCAGATTGGTATAAAAATGCTGTAGTAGAGACTGTGCAGACACATAGATATCCATGTCTGAATCAAGAAGCGAAAGAAAAGAAGATTTTATTCGAGGACTCGGTTTATACTTTTACTCAGGGAGATAATTGGGATGAGAAAGACGAAAATGTACCTGAAGATGATGATGAAGTGTTCGATGCAGAGGGAAATCCTATCGCATACTTCGAGCTGATGAATGATGATGCAAATTGCGGAATTCATTCTAATCCCTCAGCTCTGGTCGCAACTATCAAGCAAAACGCGATTAAGTAATACTGAATGAGCTTGAATTGATATTTTATTTTTGTGATTAGACTTATGCCGAAGAAATAAAACCATTTTTCTAATTACGGTTGAAAAGTTTCATGTTTCGGTCGCCGGATGATAGGAGCGAGTAGATCCTGATGCCTGATTGAATAAATCAGACCTGGGAAGAAGTGAAAAATAGGCTGGAACGGCTGCCTGGACTACAATACAAGAGAGATGATTTTCAGTCAAGTGTTAATTTATTTTGGATTTTTTACCAAAGCTACCTCTGTATTCTTTTAGTTTTTTCAATGCTATTCAACTCCTGAGAGCAATTTTCGAGTTAATTTCTTTGTATTATGAATGCTCTTCTGAATTTTTGTATTCAATGGACATCTCTGAAATTGTGTAACAAATGTTTCTATTAAAAACAAAATGGATTAAAATCTCGACGGCAATTAGATAGAAGCAGCGAAGTTGTTTACAACTCTAATTGGTATTTTCAGAACATCGAGCGTGACACATCTTGAAAATAATCCACTGCAGTGATCAAACCGTCTAATAATATCCATAATGCTCGCTTTCTTTTCTACAACTATAATATTGTACTTATTTTCAACTTATCACTGCTTGCGATTGGAAAAACATTGATCTCCCGGCATAAGCTATGAATGGAAAGAGCCTTTAATTGGTACCGCACTTTAATTTATAAGTACAGTATCCTCAAAATAAATCAAAATAAAATATTCCCAATCGAAATGCTAAAGCTCTTCAAAACCATTAGTCCAGAGCTCAAATATTCCGGGAAAAGGATGTTTTCCCAAATGAAGAGCTACAGTGCAGGCGAATCACACGTCCAACTCGGTAAATCACACCCCCTATTCCACCTACTGAATTTGCTCTCAGCTCTAAAACTATCATCGAAGAACGTTGAAGGATCTGATCTCGTAGACCTCGAGCCAGTAAACAACTTTCTCCAACTGATTTCATAAATTCTTCTGTCTGGACAAGGTTGTCGAAGAAGGCAAGTCAAATGGGCTTCACAACTACTTTTTAGACGTTGATCTCCTAAACGCTGAAAATTTAGACTGCGTGCCTCATCAAACCATGGAAACCATTGAGAAAATGAGCAAAAAGTTCAACGACTTTAGATGTAGCTCTTTCCTCAAATTTCGTCCCAAGGATCTTACGTTTTTCCATAAATAGTCTGCGGTGTGTCGTGCAAGCTGCCCTTGGATGGAAACCCAGCAGATTTCATCGTTTCTAAGCCTTTCATTTCACTTGCCAGGCTATGCAAGAATATCTCAGAAAAAAACTTATGCCACGAAGATACCTGGCTAATTCTCACAGTAATTCCATATTCTAATAAAAAAGCTGTTTTACTATTTAACAAATTAGGAAACAGATTTGATTGATAAGCCTCAGAACTTTGACGTCGTAATCCTCTTATATTATATCAAACTCTCAATTTACTTTTACTTTTAGAACGTGAAAGCTCTCTATAGCTTCGCCTTTGGTGTCCAGCATATGAAGCTGCTATATTTACCAGGGTATCTCCCCCAGGCCACACCAAGCACGTATGAAACGAGCCTTAAAACGCTCCATAAAGACGTAGATGTTGGATTTTCTCTAGGTACATCAAGCATTGTCAATTCATCCCGTTAATCGGTGTTGATATTAGCAAACAATAGAGCGTTTGCAAGCAATATTACACAAGATAAACGAGCAAACAGCGCTGAGTTATTTAAATTCTTGTTTGGCCTTGGAGAGCAGCTTGACATAATCGAGCTTCATGATTACCAGATAAAGTAACCCATGATTGCTCATATGCCTCTAATTTTTTACAATACTGACAGTGATGGCAAATTCCAAGAGGTTGCACTTGGGCAAGGATCTCTCGATTTCAAACTTTTTATGAATATGATTAAATCGATGACTTTTAATGGCATGCTCCTACTCGACGGCACTGATAATCTCGCCCTGGCTAAAGAAAATATCAGTTTCATCACAAACTTACTGACTGAAAGCAAATACGATCTCAAAAACACCAAAGACATTCTTGAATATCTCACGTACAAAAAGGTGAAAAAGCCTTTCGACGACTCAGACCTTGAAAGCATTATGAGCAAAATCTATATATAAGTCAATTTATCCCGTATCGAGACAGTGTTAAATTTTTTCACGCTTGATTGAGGTTAGCTTGTTGTCTCTAGTTTTTAGATTATCAAATTCTGAAGAGTTAGCAGGGTCAAAATTGATGTTAACAATAATAATAAAGAATTAACAAAGATAAGTTTTAAACTTCAATCGCGACTCATTGTATTGCTTTGTTATGCAAGCCGGTTCAAAAATCGCATTACTGGAAGATCCTCAGTATCAGATATTCTCCCCTGTTTCCGCGAGAGCCAAAGGTAAAGAAAGTTCGAAAAGCCCAAGTCCTTTCAGAATAAAAAAGGCTACGGTGGGCTTTAATTTGCTTGATAATGCGATTGAGCAGCAAGAGAACCTTCATCAATACATGGACGTCATGCCGAGGAAATTTGATGAGGCTTTAGTGGATAGGAACGTGAAACTGCGTCCGAAATTTGCAATAATTCGAGAGGCGATACAGGACACTAAGAGGCAATTGGAACTGCAAAGGAAGAAATTAGCGAAAATGCAGCATGACCATGATAATAGCGAGGCTTTTAAGGTGCTGGCGGCTTCTGTTGAAAGAGCGCATGATCATCTGGATATGTTTACGGCTTTGGCAGATAAAGTTATTGATAAAATAAATTTTCGTATGAAGAATATGGGCAAATCTCAGGAATATTTGTCAATTCGAAAAAATGCCTTAAAAATAAAAATGCATGAGAATTTTCAGATGACAGCAAGAATAAGGAGATTAAAAAAGGAATTGGTGCTAAAATCACTTCAGAAAACACAAACTTCCCAAGTATCTCTTGTAAAAAGCGTTCCAATGTCGAAATCGCTGAGTGTGTTACCAATAAATAAAATTACTCCAAAAACAATGAAATCGCCAACGGAAACAACAATTGAGAGCAGCAGGCAATTAATCCCCGGTAAAAAGCACCTCGAAATTACAGTGTCCACGAGTCGCCTCTTAAGTGACGTCCGGAAAGGCTTCAGGTCCGTAAGGAACGAGAAAGATCAAGAAATCTCTCAGCATGTTAAACCAGTCGTTGCTCTGCATTCGTCTCGAATATTGATAACAGAAATGGTGGATACATCTCAATCTCAAAGTAAAAATACTCTGCTCTCTACGAGGTTTCACACCCAAAGAAACAGTTCTGAAGGTCGCAGTTCCACAGAAACCGAAGAAATGAAGGCGCATATTGATCTTAATCGATTTAAAAAAGAAAATGGAAAACTGAAACAAAGATTGAGTGCCGATGCTTTGCGCTTTGTGACAATGGCAAGTTTGTTTAAAGAATGTTTGGAAATGTACGAAAACTATCTATTGAAAACACAGCAAGCCTCTTCTTCGGTGAAAGGATTGAATGGCACTTTGCTGTTTTCGATTACAATCTCAAAGAAAAAAAACACACTTTATGATGGTGGACCAACTATGAGCACGATTCAAAATTTTTATAAAAACTCTCGGAAAGGAATCCAATTTCAAAGCGAGTCAGAAATAACAGGAATCCTGACCAAAACGCATAAAAGGCTTGAGAGATCGGCCTCTACACCAAAAGATAGTTCTGCTGGGTTAATTTCTCATTTAAAGGGGGAGGATATCTTAGAGTTTACACCTTTGCAACTAATTGGAGTTATTAAAGTTCGAAAGGAACTCTATCGTGAATTCCGAGAAGCTTTTTTCAGGAAGCAAAGAGTGATGACAAATTTACATCAAATTGTCAATGGGATGAAAAAGGAGGCTTTATAGTGTTTTGATGTTGGTGTGTTTTTTTTCAAATCAAACTGCCACATTAATAGTCGAGTTAGAATAAGTGCTTTAGATGTGAATATTAATGAACTTTTTTTTTTGTGACTGATGGGAGAAGCAACTTGTCATTGGCTACTCATCAGGTTTTATATTAGTGTGGATTTACAAAATGATTATTGAGTCTGTCTTAATTAACATCAGCGGTCAAACGCATATATGGGTTGGCTTGTTTAATCAACGTCATAATTAAAAGCAAACAAGCAGGTTAATAAAAGTGATTTGCTTGGGGTTATTAGTAATGAGAAACAATATCCCATTTAATTAACTCAGTATTAATCGTAAGTACTCATTGACAATGAAAAGGGATTTCTACAGGAAATAGCATGGTAATAATTATTATTAGACGATATTTCATATATGAACAAGTTGATTAGATTGAAAGTAAACCAACATTTCGTTTGCCGCAATACAATACTCCTGTCTTATCTGGCAGCATTTGCAAGAGATCCATATTAACTTAGCAGAGCTGAAGTTAGAACTACAAAGTATACAAAATAACTTTACCGTCAATAAATTTGCCTGACGCTTGCCATATTTCACCACCATACTCATTCCATAATTTCATCTTTTGATCATTGCCTCCAGTAATCAAATACTTTCCATTGGGTGAAATCACACAGGATGAAACTCCTTTTGAGTGCGCTATCATCTCTTGTTCAAGTTTTCCACTCTGAAGATTCCATTTTTTTGTTCTCTCGTCTAACGCGCACGTCCAGAAGAATTTAGAATCTGCGCTCACTTTGATACAGAAAATTGCATCTACAGCAATTAATTTTAATAACCTAGTGAAATCTCAGAAGTACATACTTTCATGGGGATCCTGGATAATTTTGAAAAGAGTTTTTTCGACAACGTTCCACACCTTTACCGCCTCTCCATAATTAGAACCAGAGATCAAATATGTTGAACAGGGAGAAAAACTGAGTGCGTTCACACGTGCTGAACATATTGATTGAAAAGCACTGAATTGAGTTCAATTAGACAGATATATTATTACATTTGCCGTGAGCAAATGGGAAACAATGGATCATTTCGCAATCGCTGACACTCCAAAGTTTTATCGTTGTATCTTGTGACCCAGAGGCAAACATGGACTCATTGGGTGCCATATCCAGCGAAGAAACAGTTCCTGTTAAATATAAAATTATTTATTAGCTGAGAATCAAAAATAATGGTTCACCTCGATGAGCGGAGTCGAGACTGCGCAATAAGACGAGTTGTGGCCATTCATAGATATTGATTTCAAGGCCAGCATTACGGATAAGAATTTTATGCTTTTTCGAAATGAATAATTGCAAAATTCGATTCGTTATTAGTCCTGCGAAAAATTTAAATGAGTTGAATAATTTATTTGTTCTGTTTGCCTTCGGGCTTGAGAACTTTGAGCATTCGCTGGTTGCGAAGATTCCAGAGTGCCACATCCCCGTTAATTGAGCCTATAGCGAGAATTTTGTCGTCGGATACTGCCATTGCGGAGATACTCCCTGATAATAGATTTACATTCGAAAGAGTATAAAATTTGGCTGACTTTTATCTGATTTATGGAAGATCGTTTGCGTTTTTAATGGGAGTTTCCCAGAACGGAGCTTGTGATACTCTGCTAGCTTCTGGAAAAAGTAACCGTCTGGAAATCTCTCTGTGATATTATTTTTGCTGTTCATCGTCCTATTGAAAATATTTGGATTTTAAATTCAAAGCTGATTTCTCAAAATACCAATAATTTGTACATTTTAGAATGCCGTTCAATTCATTATCTGTACAATAGAAATAAAAAGCTGCATAATTGAAGCAGAATAACTTTCTAATCTTTTCGATTCTAGCCAAAAGAGCATAGAATTCAGCAATGATTTATCCTTTAGAAAATTAGATTCTTTCTGGAATTTGTGCTAATGCGATATGACTCAAATACTTTTCTGAGACCGTATCAAAATAATTCCTTAATTGAATCTGAAATTTGTGTTTCCACGAGAGAAATACATAGAAAGCATCCAATTTAATGGCAGCTTGGAAAAATATTGTTACTAATCATGGGTTCTTTCTCTCATTGAAAAAGAAAACAAAAAAATTCTTTGATATGATTATATCGCTCAACGCTTTATAATTCGATCAGAGTTGAGGTAATATTATTGACTTCATTGAATCGATTCAAGCAAGAATGACTAGAAACACTTATTTGCTATGTCTCATTGTCCAGGAGAAAGAGTCACCTCCCACATTATTTGCTGATTCGAGGTTTTTAGGATAGAAGTCGTTCTAAGATTTCGATAATTTATTCATTCGAGCAGCTTGATTATTAATATATCCAGAAAAAAAGATTTGTAAAATAATTTCAGAATCGAATCCGGAATGAGCTCAGTAATTAAGGCCATGGTTAGAAAAGCTGCACCTCACTTTGAGGGTGCTGCCTGGCACAACGGTTTCAAAAACATTTCATTGAAGGACTACAGCGGAAGATACCTCGTCTTCTTCTCATATCCTTTGGACTTCACATTCGTGTGCCCAACTGAAATCTTACAATTCTCCGATAGAATCAAGGATTTCGATAAACTGAACACCTCCGTTGTCGGCTGGTCCATTGACTCCAAGTTCTCTCATATGGAATGGGTTCAAAAATCAAGAGAGAAAGGCGGTTTGGGAGGTCTTGAATATCCACTCTTGTCTGATATCACAAAGAAGATCTCCAGAGACTACGGAGTTCTCATTGAAGATCCAAATGATCCTGACTGCGGAGTGACAGCTCGTGGAACCTTCATCATTGACGGCAATGGTATTCTCAGATACATGGGAATCAACGATCTTCCTGTCGGAAGAAGCGTCGATGAAGTCCTTAGACTCGTTGAAGCCTTCCAATATACTGATAAACACGGTGAAGTGTGCCCTGCCGGATGGGAGAAAGGTAAACACACCATGCATCCTGACCACGCCAGCTCAAAGACTCAAGACTACTGGGCTAAGGTCCATGCTAAGCGATAGAACTGATCAGCTCACTTTTCAGGCCCAGACAATAGTGAAAATTCATATGCCAAAGCCAGTAATTTCTTGAATAATAGTAATCTTATATAATATGGAAACTGATTCATTGATTCAAAAAAAATTTGAACTTAACTTTGTGATTTGCTGATAAATCGGAATGAGCAAGCTTAGTTGCTTCAGTAGCTCAGCTAGTAAGTATAAAGGTCTAATAGCAAATGAGAGAAGCCTGGCTCAAAGCTTGTATCCTCAAAAAACTTCTCCTATAATTGAGAAGTAACCTTTTGACATTAACTATTTCTTTTAGCGATAGCTGCTATTTTTGAGACATTAATGAAAACTAGTGATGGAGAGACTATGAGCCTTTGTAAATTGAATCTATTTATTCACATTCAGAAAAGAAAAAAATTTCGCAAATTATAAAGCTTAAGGATAAGTCAACGAGATCATATTTAAATTGAATTGTCCTCCAATATCAACTGAAAACACCCGCAACAACAGCATCTCCATAGTATTTTTAATCAAAGAGGTGCGTAAAGAATATCAGATAGCACATTCATTTTACCGGTCTTTTTTTTCACAAAAGCATCAAATGAAGTAATAACAGATGAAATTGAGCTTTGGAGAATAAAGGAGATTTTTATTTAGAGCACATTCATTGATATCCTATATTAACATTATTGATGGTCTGGAAATATCTCTGAAGATTAGTTCTTCGTCTATATTGTAGGGAGAAATGTAAATTAATCTGCTTTTCCGAGACCTGGATTATCGTTTCATCTACTCTCACGACCTGGCTTCGACCAATCCATTGTACCTCTGCTATGCACCAAAATCTCATTGTCATTTTCTATATCGGAATGAGAGAATGCAACAAGTAAAGGAAAAAATACCATCACTTGAAAGTTCTGGAAGGTCAAGCAGAGGTTCACCTAATTGAGAGTAACCTCTTATTTTTGTAAATTTACGTTCTATTGCTTCATCCAGTTCCTTTGTCAACAACAAAAATTATCAGCTTTTCAAACAAAAGATTCTGATTTTTCTTACTGGGTACATTTCGGTTATGATATCTTGGTGTGGATTTAGACCCATTATTGCAATTTCACTCGAATTTCTGTTGTTTGTATCTGTTTCTGATTGAAATCTGAAAATTCTTTTCAAGCATCCTCCGCATTTTTCGAAACGTGCTTTGAGGTATCGACACAAAGGAGCAATCATCGTCTTGAAAACTTTTTTGTAAGCCATTATCCATGGGAGGAAGAAAATGGCAGTTGAAACAACTGCCACTAATATCAAAGACATTGTGGAGATTTCGTCTATTAGAGTAAGGTGATAAAGACAACCATAAGTGATGGCAATCAAACAGAGCAATGCATTGAGTTCCAATTTATTTAAGATCTCGCTCATATAAGGAGAGCATTTTGTCTGGAGGATAATCGAGATTCCAAGAATGACGGCAAGAGTAATACACAAGCGACTGGGACTGCTAGCAAAATATACTGCTGTGCCAACCAAGGCTAACTTGCGAAGAAGTATTGAGAATTCCCAGAGATAGTACTCTGGCTTATAGCCTCGGTACATGAACCCGTATTTTTGAAGAAAGTCTGAATCATCAAGCTTATCCTTCTGTTTTACCATTTGACGTAGTAGCAGAACTGGGAGCCCGAAACCAGAGATGGCTAAAGTAGCTAGTCCCAGGGATAATGTCAACTTATGCCTGGAGGAGAGCCATATAATGGATGGATCTGCGACGAGTCGCCAATTTCCACCACCCACATCAAAAGAATTTAGAGTGCTGAAAGCTGTTGTGATCATATCAGGCCAGAAATAGTAGTAGGTCGCATAGAAGGTCATACGAATGGTATGTTGGGCTCCTGCCAAGGTGATGCTTTTCTTCCTTAGAATGAATCTTTTGAGTAGAAGGATGAGCCCTACAGCCACTGTCCAGAGAAGAGGGGCGAAAGAAACATAGAAAACGTTGAATTCGAAATAACTCAACGAGTCCGCGTCTAGATGCAGCCAGTTTAGAAGACAGTTGTAAGAGTAGCCTCCAGGATTAACAGTGCTGGTGAAAAATGAGATGATAAATGTCCTTATTCCATCTAGATAGAGGGGCCAATGCATCTGCACAGAGAACAGCAGGCTCTCGACCTGGAAAAAAGAAATGAGAATTCTTAGCAAGGTTGAGTGAACCTTGCGTTTATCATTTATCGTCTCTGCTAAAGCTCGGTAGATGAAGTAGGTCACGAGTCCTATTTTTAACAGTGCAACACAGATCATAACTGCAAAGAATTTGACTGTCGCCTCACATTTCACACACTTATAAAGCTTCGATTTCCCCCAACCCGGAGCACATTCCGAGCAAAGTACACCACTATATCCTTCGTTGCATATTCCAGTTTCAGTTCCACTTTGAACCGCCTGACAATAACGTTCTATTTCATCTAGTTTTACTGATGTGCATTTAGCGTATCTTTCTCTTATTTGGGAAAGATCGGTCATCGACTCGCATGTTTGCTGAATATAACCGGGATGGAGGTCATCACATTCATTGAAATGGAATTGAGTATCGGTGTTTGGAATTTTGGGAGAACAAGCATCTGGGTTAAAGCAGCGAATGACGGTGGCGATCGTATTGTTTAAACGCCAATAGCCAGGCAGCACGTTAATTTGAGAGCCTCCAGGACAATTGGCACCGGAAGGGCAAACTTCGCAATCGCTCCTTTTGGTGTCGAGGGAGTAATAGCCAGGCCTGCAAGCAGTGCAATAAAGCGTTTCATTATTCCCTGTATTGATTTCACCAGGTAGGCAAGGTCGGAGATATGTTTCCAGAATAAAGACAACAGGAGGGTTGTCCACAATGGAAATCGTAAAATTCAGAGTAACACGACTGTTCTCAGTGCTTTGCAGGAGGATATCATGTCCGCTTACAACACAGCTGGAAAACTTACAATACGAGCCGTAACTCTGATTTGAAAGCCCTGATATTTGAAGCGTTAATGAATATGGGCTCCGGAGAACGTCTTGGGAGTGGGAGCTATCGGCCTGTATTTTATTTCCATACAGATCTATGAGGGTTATATTAAAGGAGAAATTCTGAAACCAGGTTGCAGTTATATTTTTTGGCATTTGGCAGGGAGAGACAGAGCAAGTGAACTGAACATCCGATTCATTCTTTGCATTGATCAAAGTCAGTACTCCTGCAAATGGATTTGTAGCACCTTTAGACCCGTATAATGCAGAGTTATTCTCGAACACATTCTCCGAAACAATTTTCTCAATAAGCTCGAAGATAGGTGAACTTTTGTTAAAAGCTGGTTGAGTGTATTTTATGAAAGCAGCACCACCACCGCCATTTCCAGCATAATTCTGAGAAAAATTATTGTTTTGGATTATGATAGAATTCGTGAGACCTTCCTTAGCTACTGAGAAGAAGAGAGCACCTCCCAGAGTCGTGACTTCAGAGCTTGTAAGGCTATTTTGAGAAAAATTGCAATTTAATATCGTCAACCTGCTTAATCCGTTCTCAGAAAGAGCCTGTTGTGAAAAATGGATTGCTCCTCCTTCATAACCAGCACTATTATTGTGGAACATGCTGGAATGGACCATCAACGACCCTGCTGATACCTGGATGCTTCCTCCTTTGGCTTCGGATGATACGCTTGTGAAATTCGAATGATTGATGGAAGCTACACCATTTGAAGTGATATAAATATTGGATTTCTGACCTGATATAGTATTTTCAAATCGTGTAAACTCTAATTTAAGTTGAGCTTCTTGCTCAACTTGAAAACTTGGCCCTTTTATATTTCGAAATGCACAGTAAGAACATAATAGAGAGGCGTGAGTAGAAACTTGTATGATTGGCATTTCTTGAGTGGCTCCTTTTGCAATAGTGATACCATTAAAATTGGTGCTATGTATCTCGCTTATGCTCTCACTCAATTGGAAAATAGGCGAATCAGTAGTGTAGTCAGCAAAGTAGGAATTTACAAAGCGAATTTGCGTTTTTATGGCAGTTATTCCTGGTAGCTTTCCATTACTCAGGAGTTTATTGTTGCTTGTTGAGAAATTACTACGCTCAATAGTAGTTTCATTTGGGCTAACTGTAGTAATAAACATTGCTGCATAAGAAGAGTCCTGGAAGCAAGTAATTGTGCTTACTAACGAAAAATTGAATGTTGAATCCACTATCTGAACGTGGCTGCCTGTACTGGAGATATAAATCGAAGGGCTACAGAGATGACTCGATTCGAATTGCTGGGAATAGTTCATCGTCGTTAAGTGAATATTTTTAGAAAGGATAAACGATGGCTCAATCTTCCCGCTTTGAGAATCAACAGGTAAAGAAGTGAGGAATAAATCTCTTCCGACTCCCCAAGCCTCATTATCGATGAACGTATTTTGACTTATGAGAGTAGAAACGGGGATAGTATAATTCTTGTCAAAATATATCGCTCCTCCACTTTCATGAGCGCTATTGGCGATAAATTGATTATCCATGATAATTACGGTGGGAAGCCGGGTTATTTGTCCAAAATAAATTGCTCCGCCATCCGAGGATACTGAATTATTTATGAATTTATTGTTGGTGAAATTCATGATAGCGGAAAATGTTGGGGGAAATCTCAGCGAATAAAAATTAGACAGCATGACAAACACACCAGCTCCTTGTAACGCTCGATTATGTTCAAAAATATTATGTTCAACAATGATCTGCACCGCGTCTAGCACCACAGGACTACCCCAACTTTTGCTTTGACTGTTAAGTAGAAATTGTGGTTTAAGGCACCCATTCAAACTAAATGAGCTGTCAAAAATATGTACGAAAGTAGTCTGAATATACAACCCGCTCGATATTCCACTTCCAAAGTTATTGCTCAAGATGAGATTCATTCCGACAAAGCTACTTCGACCAGCTGAAATGGAAATTAAGCTAGAACTGCCTACGCTGTCGATCATAGATTCAATCACATTATTTATTGCAGTCACATTTACTGCAGTTACCAAAGCTTGCATATAAGTGGTGCATCCAATAAGGCCGCTTTTGTCATATTCTGAAAGAATGTGATTTCCGTCGAATATAATATTTTCCATCGCAAGCCGAGGCACTGTGATTGCCCCAAAAGGACGCAGACCTTCAATTAAAATAGCATGCGTGTTTCTAACGAAAATTCCATATAATTTGATATCTTGTAAAACGACTGTTTTCGGAGAAATTGAATAGATGAGGGTTCCAAATTTCCCATTCCAGCTGCCATCTGAGATATAATATGATGTTGGACTGAGTCCATAAGCAGTAATATTTGAACAAAATATTGTTCCCCATTTGAATTCAAATGCGGGCTCCTCAAATGCATTATTCGAAAAAAAGAGATTGATTAATTTTATATCGCCTGCTGGTGTATCCGATAGACGTCCATGAAAGGTGGTCCACGAGTTTACAAACATGCTGTCTTGAAAAATAAATTCTGTGAGGCCATTTATTGATCTCACAAATGTGCAAGTCCATCCTCCGACTGTAACATTATTGAGAGACACATTCATCAGAATGAAACGATCTCCTTCAACGAAAACTCCTCCACCATTAGAAAAAACTACGTCACGAACTTGGATATTCTTTAACACAAGCTTTTTATTAGGGAAACCGATGTTGATGTAGTAGCCGAAGGTTTCAGTACCGCCCTGACTATCAATCCCTGACAGAATGTATGTACTATTATTGTGGTCGCCCCCTAAAGAAATGGCCAACAAGTTGCCTCCAATAGTATTGTTGTAGGCTGTCAGATTGAAGTTTTCCGAGAAAGCACAACGAGTCTGGATTGCAAGAAAACGGTCTATCTCGTTATTTCTCAATAGAAAATGCTGCAGCTTGATTCGATTTTCCTGGCAATCAGTTTCAACACCCTGACTCTGAACGATTTCATTTTTAGTATTACATCTTATGAGTGAAAAACGTTCTATCGCTGTATATTTGGCTCTTTGAACATTGATGAGCATTGCACTTGGCAAAAAGGTAGAATTCTCGAGATGGGTATCTCTGAGCGCAAACCCGGACATTATTTCACTTGCTTCTACTGATTTAATTTGCAGGAAAATAACACTATTGACCACAGTCGACGAAATCATAGTAAAATTGTGGATTGTCAGAGCCCACCAATTCGCGAATAAGCCACAGTTTTCTTCGTGTGCTACTTTTTGATCACTCGATATAATGAATACATTATTTAATTCGGTTGATATTATCGTGGTTTTGTCTGCTTTTTCATCCGCCCAGAGAAAGTGACTGTCGGTGAATCCACTGTCATGAATAGAAGTGTTTTCAAATAAGAGTGATGGATCCTCAGCTGAGTCCTTAATAACGCGTCTGAAAAGGGTAATGTTCGTGCAATTAACGTTGAAAAACATGGAATTCAGCAATAACAAGTGAATGTCTTCGAGAGCAAACACTGCAACCAATGAACTTTTATACGAAAAGCCGGTGAAATCAACATCTCTTAAAACGAACTTAAGATTCTGTGACTGATTATGAGGTGTAATGAAACTGTAGAGTTGATTTATTAGTGAACTTTGAGCTTTTATTGCAATTTTTTCGAGTTGAATTTGCTCTGTGGCAATTTCGATGCCTCTGTCCACGTGTACTTCCACTTTCGCTCTGTCGCAAGAGAGAGAAGTGATAGTAAATAGTGAAGAATTGAAGAAACTAATGTCTTGGGTAATATTTCTCGCGTGGGCTATTTCATGCAGTTTTGAACAATCAAGCTTGATTGTTATATTGAGAGTCCTTGGTTGTATGGGCTTCACTATTGAGTAAAACGATCTATTTGCTAAGAGCTCTAGCGCATCATCCAATGATTGCAACACGAACATACAAGGCGAGGTAGTGTCCTGAGGACATGGCGTGATTTGATTGAGAGAGGATGTAATATTGCTGGAAAAGGATTTAACTTGTAATTCTAAGTAGAAAGCCGACGATGTAGGTTCAGCCGCTTCAAGAATGGAACTTTCTGGGACGAAAAGATCATTCGATATCGTCTGGTTTGTGTAGGCTGCCATTCCAAGCAGGCTTAAGCTAGGGAACGCGATAAGCAGCAGTAAAAGGCAGTACTCTAATATCATTTTTCACACTTTTTCCCTTTTGTTCTGTTTTCTTCTTTTTTTTTCCTTTATAGTTTTCTAGGCTCCGAAAGAAATTGAAATTCTAAAAAATCTAAATCGGGTTGTTTTAAGAAGTTTTTTATCTCAATAATATCCTCATGATTTTTAAAGCCTCTAGCTCAGTAAATATTTTCACACGTTATACAAGAACAGAATCTCGTATGGAGAGCTGATTTTTGATTCAATTTTCTTTTTTTACTCTTATTCTCATCATCAATCATACGCTAATATGCTAACAGTTCAGTAATTTCCTTAATTATCGCATCTTTCTCAATTAAACCCTGCAAGAGCGCTTCTTTCTTCACATTCTGGGCTCGTTGAGCTCCCACCAAAGCCCCTACGAAAATCGCTCTGCCTACATTGTCTCCTCCTAAATTGGCATTCGCTTTCAACGCTTGATAAAAATCATTGGCATATTTATAAGCGAGGTAGAGTCCAGCAGGCAGTGAGCCCTCAATGAAGCCGCTATTCTTGAAAACTGTCGTAAAGACTTCATTATCAGCATCGCCTTTCTCATAGATACCCTTGAAATTAATGCCGAGCTGCGGGCTAGCAATTTGCTCTATAGCTTTTCTCAAATCGAGTCCAAATAGGACCGCGAGGAAGATTTCTGTGTACAACCGCGCATATCGACGCATTCTCTCACTCCGATGCAAGAAGGAAAGATGTCTCAAGACCTTCTGTATCGCCTTCTGGATAATCTCATTCGAAATTTCTAATTCACTGCCTTTCGGCAGCTGTTGCGATCTCAGCTCATCAATGACAACTGAAAATACAATCGCTGGCAGAGTAAAGAACCCTGATGCAGTATCGTTAGTCTCATTCGGTTGGCAACCACATTCAAAAATTGGTTTCTGCAGGAAGTAATTCGAGAAAAACTCTCGATGGCAACTAGCGATATAAGTATCAGTGCTTTTTCCAGGCTTTGTTACCATCTCGACGTAGTCTTGAAGAAAAGACTCAGGGTCAAAAGAGTTATCAAGGTATCGCTTTCTTCGTATGACTGTTCTTAGAGCAACTCTGAAAATGTGAGCATCAAGAGTGTTCGCACCGGCTTTCAGGCCGAGATGTACGTGATTATCTTTAATTCCCCAGCGCTTAAGGTTCTCTGGGCCAATTACTTTTTCCAGCAGAGCTTTACTTGATTCGGTGACTGAAAGCAGATCTAGATAATGCTTTTCTTGAGGGTCTACGTACGTAGTTATTTCTCCATAATCTTCTTTCAGTCGCTCCAGATCGTAATAGTAATGAACTGGCATAGCCAGTGAATCAGCACACAAGAGACCCCAGATCACGCCTTCAATCTTGTAGGTGAGTGTGGGAATAGGTATCTTCTTGGGAAGCAGTGGTCGCAATTGAAACTTCCTAAATAACTCGGGTCCTTGAGGTAGTTCTTTGTCCCAAACTATATGTAGCAATGTTACGATTTCTTTTTGGATTTGATCCTTTTTATGGAGATTTCTCATCCAATAGTCTTCATATGATGGCTGGCCATTTACAGCACCGAGAAGCGCTCCTAAAAGCGCACCTCTCCCGCAAGTTTTGCCTCCAGCATTGGCGTTCTTAAGTATCCCTTGTTCAAAATTCTTGTGAAATTTCGTGAATAGAAAGAGCGTAGTTTTCAAAGCAGAATCAAGGTCGCTAGAAGTTAGCATTTGATCTCCAATTACTTCATCGATTTGCAAAGTTGCCCATTCAGCAACGTCGCAGCCAAGCGCTCTCGCAGCATCAGAATTCAAAGCCTCTTCAGGACTTACACCAACAACAAGTTGTACAAGCAATACTGCGAACAACTCTGCACGATTGCGAAGCAGAGGATTATCATTCATTACTTCGACCACTTCCATTGCATTTTTACAAGCCATTTCGAGTACATCTGATGTTATTTCGACCTCTTCTAAAGCATCAGATTGATTCAAACTTTTAATTTTGTCGAGGACTGGAGCTAGAATTGCTGGGATTGTGGCAACAAGGTCAGCTATAGTCGCAGTGTTTTCATACTCGGATATTTTGGATTCTGCCCAAGAACGTTTTTTCTCATAGTTATGCAGGAATTTCCTGAGAGAAACACTCGCATAACAGTCATTATGAGAGTTTGGCTTCGTGATAAAATCTAACATGGTTTTTTGATACGCTTCTATATCAAAAAATCTTGTCAGAGTGCTTCGTTGAATGAGCGTGCGTATTAATACTCGAGCAATTTCAACATTAAGGGTGTTCTCGCCGGCTTTTAACTCGATATGCGGGTGATAATTCGTTTGAGTCGTCCAATATTTTTGCTTATTGTGAAGAATTGTTTTCCCAACTACATCATTATAAGGAGCTGGAGAGCCATCCTCTTGGAGGTCTAATACGAGCTTTGGATGCAGCTCTTTTGGAGCTAGATATTTGGTGATCATCCCATAATCGTTTTGGATCGCTTTTGAGTCAGGATAACAGTCACTTGGGACTGATACGGCATCGGAAATGCACATCCCCCAAAGGCAACCACTTATCCTGCTCATGATGTTGGAAATTTTTTCTTTACGAGGGAGAAAAGAGTTTGATTCCATGCTTTCAATGGCTTATTGTTATGTGAAACAAAACGTTGCAATTCTAAATAAATTTTACTTGAATTCTCTCAAACTAAGATTCGATAAAGAGAATGAAGCCAACACTCAGCAACACTCTCCCAAGGACGTCCTGAGAACGAAATTTAATCTCTACAACTTTCATTTTGAAAAGAATGAATCTACGATCATGGATAAATATGAGACTGCTTTTAAGGATATAGCGAGGATTTTAGCCTGTTGTTCTCAGCTCATTGAAGAAAAGAGATCGCTATTCACGAGGATTGAATTTAAAATAACTTGTGCGCGTTACTGCAGAATATCTCCTATCGGCTATTTTCATGAGCTCAATAAATAGGTTTTTGGCTTTTGAAACATTCTGATTATTTAAAATTTTAGCAAATTACATAAAACCCCTATCAGCATGGACTCGCGTACTCCAGAGGAAAAAAGTAAACCATACTTATTCAGTTCTTCTCACCTACAACAATATAATAGCTTTACTTGGGTTCGAACCAATTGGCGATTTTGATATCTCGTTCGGACTGCGAATCAAGACAGATGACCGGATTGCAGCTAAACTCCAGGTCCTTGAAAAAGGAGAAGTGCCAGCTTCATTTACTAAGCCAACAAACCTCAAACTCGAATACTCGGTTTGCAATGCCCTTCTTAATGCCTCTCATTTCCTTGGATAGACATTGTACAATATTACCTGCTTCGAAGAGCACCTTGCTCAATGCTATAACAACGTCCGAGATAACAAGCTCAATCGCTACTCTGACATAAAACCTTGTATCAATTTACGCTTCTGCAATTGAATAACTAATTTCGGGGGATAGTTGCCGGGAACAGAGTTTTATTGAAAAAGAAGAATGTCATTGGCACGGATTACATAAACGCTTCTTATGTTGGGGTATCTTTGCTTTGCTTTTCAATAACGTGATGAGAATGAACATTCATCGTAGTCGTGCTTTAAAGATGATCACAAAGCATATATTGCAACACAGGGTCCGATCAAGGAGACCATCGATGATTTTTGGAGAATGATTATTGGTGAGGAAGCTCACCTCATAATCATGCTCTGCAAGGAGGCTGCAGGTGACAGAGTATAATAATTATATCAAAGGAATGGCCAAATCATTTAATTTTGCGATTTTAGCCTCAGTGCTCACATTATTGGCCAGATTATAAAGAGAGCAAAGTTGTAGACGGAACCAAAATCACCTGCACCTCCGAAACAGTAAACAAGAAGACATCAATAGTCGAAAGGAAATTCGATATTGAGGTATTCATTTCAGCATTTGGCGACACTAATTGGAAAAAAATTTTTAGAATGAGTCAAAGGCATTCGAAGTGAGGCAATATCAAGTAATGATCATTAGTCTTTAAACAGAAGGAAGAATATCCGATTTATTTTTAGTGGCAAGGCTGGCCTGATCATGGAGTTCCAGATGAAAAGGATTTCCCTGCGTTGGATGATCTGGTCGACTTAGTTGTTGACTATAAATTGAAAAAACCAAACCCGGTCGTAGTGCATTGCAGGTATGATAAAATGGTTATGAGGACAAACATAATTTATTTATTGACATTCGCAGTGCTGGTGTCGGACGCACTGGAACTTTGCTCTCTCTTGTCAATCTTACTTTGCAAATGATGCATTTGCGTAAACAAGAAAAACTTGAAAGTAAATAGACTCTTTTTTGATGGTTACTTATGATAAAAATAATAAATCATTAGCAACTCCGATTTCGGTTTTCTCTACTGTAAGAAGACTACGTGAGTATCGGTTCCTAATGGTGCAAACTTTGGTAATTTTTTTGTCTGCTTATTTAATATCTGATTAATTGGTGTTATTTCCAGGAACAATACGATTTAGTGTATAAATATGCACTGAAGCTTTTGGGAAAAACAAAGTGAAAACAAAGATAGTGACACTCCTCTTGTGTTATTCATTCCTTAAGCTTTAGTCTGCGATGTTTTAATTTTGCATGAACACGTCAATGTTCTTCGTGCTTTGAGGTTTAAAATTGAAATATTTGATTTCGCAAACTTTCTGAGATCTTTAGTTCCCAAATAATTGTTAAACAGCAGCAAAGTTCAAAATGAAATAGCTTTAACCCGCCATGTTGCAAAGAATACTCTTCTCTAGTTACAGATATATGTCATATCATCTTTATTTGAATAGAAGCTGAAATATTTTCTTAGGAAACTTAATGTTTGCGCATCAACATCCTCTCCATTAAGGATAATAGACGGACGGATTTAACAAAGAGCTCAAAATACCCCCATAGGCTCTTCCAGAAATTCGAATAACGATAAAAGACTGTTCCTTTCGGGTATTTATAATTTATCAGACTTCAAATACTTGAATTAAATTCAAAACGATAATATCACAGTAGTTCTACAAACGTCGATTTTTCCTATTGGATATCGAATCCATAGTATCAGAATGGAAAATTTAGAATATAAATATTAAAAAGATTTGCAAAAAATAAGAGCAAGCAACCTTACTTTGAAATGAGCCCGTTCATGCTAATAGGAGTCACAATAGCTGTTCTAGCTGTCATATCCATAATTCTGCGTGTCACTACGAAGAAATCTCCTAAAAGAACCACCGAAGAACCCGTAGATCAAACCCAAGAACAAGAAGGAAAGAAAGGAAAAAAGAAAGGAACCAAGCCTCCTGCGGCCACTACAACTACCACTGCTCAGCCTTCTGAACAAAAGTCGTTGAAGCAGCTTATTAAGCAAGAAAACTTGCATAAAAAGCAGTTGAAAGCTGCTAAGAAAGTCGATCCTAATCATCCCGACTACTACCACTCTTTCAAAGGATTCTCTGCTCCTATTTCTGGATGCGATATCGATAGCGACAAGAGATTTGCTGCTGTCTGCGCCTTGGACAGCACTTTCAGAGTCTTCAAGATCCCAAAGAGCATCGACATGAAAGTAGAATTCCCATTCACGCAGCAAAAGATCGATTTCTACAACCCACAGGCGATCTCAATCAGTGATTCTGCTAAATACATCGCTGTGGCGGTAGACGGAGCCAACACGATTCAGATCTATCAGTACCGAGACAATCCAAATCCAACGACGGATGACGATCAAGCCTCTGGTGAGATCAAATTCTATTTCCAATTCAAGAACGGCATCCATAAGAATACCGTCAACAGGGTATACATCAACCCAAAAGCCACATTCATAGTGACGGCAGCAACGGGAGGAGACGACACTATGATCAAAGCTTGGTCACTTCGAGGCGAGAATCTCTTCACTTTCAATACAAGTCAGATAAAGACAAATAACATGACGAGAAGTCCTGACGGTCGCTTCCTTGGAGTAGCAACGTGGGCTAGCGAGGGTGAATTGTTGGAACTCAAGGCTGCTCCAGATGGCACGTTGAAAGATCTCTCGAAGGCAATGAATCTCAAAGGGCATAAGTTGGAGACTGTGGACATTGCTATTGACCAAAAGAACGAGAGAGCGGTCTCTCTTTCTAAGGATAAGACGATAAAACTCTGGAACATCAACGTGAGATATGAGGTACAAGAAGATACTAAATGCCTTGGAACTATAGAACTCACAAAACATGAAGATTTCAAGGATGCAAGCATCTCGAAGATTGGTACGCTGAGCCTCTATTCGATGAACGATGATAATTTGATGGCGCTTTCATGCCAGAACGAGATTATTATATATTCTTGGAAGAAGCAAAAAGTGATTCAGAGGATTGATAATGCTCATGTGGAAGGCGCAACGATCTCGAATCTGATGCTGGTTGATTTCCGTGGCGTGCTCACAGTGACGTCGAGCGGAGAGGATGCGAGAGTGAACATCTGGAAGGTGCATGTGTAGATTACTAGAATGTTAAGAAAGCTTGCATAGGAAAATATTGTGTTTAGTGGAATCCAAACCATTATTTTAAAATAGATGTCAGAACAACCTAACGTACAAACTTGAGCGATTATTAACAAATGCCATTCAATTGTTAACAACAAAACGAATTATACGTAGTTAAGAGGGCCATATTCATTCAGAATCTAGAAAATGTTATGAATTGTAATTTTTTTTTGAAGTGATCGCTACTTCCAAACTTGAAAAGAAAACAAATTTCTTATTCATCATTAAAGTGATTTGAAGAAGAGTTCTTTCAGTGTCGATAGTAATAAAAAAAAATTAGATATATTCAATGAAGCGCTTGAAATGAGAGAATTAAAGGCACTTAAGGAACGTAAGGCTCTCGATTCTACTTTTGTATATTAGAATTGTTTATACAATGAAGAAACAGACGAATCGGAAGAACTTCCCAACATTTGATACTATTTCCTTCCTCCTCAAGCTGACTATTCACTTTGCTCGTCTATAAAAGTGACCTCTTTGCCCAAGATAAACCCTAACAAAAATTAATTAACATAATTGTTAGGATATTTATCTAACGAATTTAATCTTTGAATTGACGCACTAAAAGCCCTACTTACCGCCATGATATATATCTTGAATGTTGCTATCCATCATATTATTCATCAAACCCCTATATGAAGTATGAGAGCCAAAATGAGCTACCTGTACATATCGTATAGAAAATATCTTCCCAGCCAGCATTCCAGGGGTTTTGAGTTAGTTCTGAGCACATTTTTAAACCATTCAGAATAAAATCTTTCAGATATTTTTCTCTTGACATACAATACAATGCAAAAATCTCAGCGTGGACAGCCCTCACCAAAAGAAGCGTCCTTTGAAAAGAAAGACCCTAACCCAGCAATGAGAAGTATCGAACATTGAATCCCATATCAATTTAAGAAATAAATTAGGGCGCACAAATCAATCAGATTCCCAAGAATCTTCGAGGAACATATCGGGATACAATAGAAATAATGCTCTAAGTGGCTCTAGAGAGGCTTACTATGGAGAAAAGTATAATATTACTGCGAAAAATAGGTTTTGTTAACGCGTATCTTAGAATCGAGAAATTAAGCCCGGATGACCAGCAGCAGATCTCAACTCAAAATTTATTTCATACTAATGATACGATTCAGAGAACGAATGATTCACCGAAATTTGCGGATGTCCCTGATCTCAATCCAAAAACTAAAACACCAAGTACTATCAAAAATAATTCACATAAACATGAACAGCATGGACCACCGAAAATAACTAACTTGAAAGCTGAAAGACTACTAGGTAAGTTGTTCCGTGCTCAGTAAATTTTACACGGTAGTAGCTCACAACTCAAAAAGGAATGCCTCGACTCCCTCTGTAAGATTTTCTGAGGAACCACGACAGTTGTTAGTTCAACCTGAAAAAGAAGATAAAAGTTGGAATAGCAATTCTCATGATGCACCAAAGCAGTAAGATTTATTTTTCCTGTGTGAGAACAAATTTTCATGGTTTTAGTGCTGAAAATCATAAATATGGCTCCAAAACACCAAAAGAGTCAAAGTCTTCTGATCGTACAAGACTCAAAAAAACGAATCAATCAAAGAGTCATGGAATGCTTGCGATATCCAGGTGATAAGCTAAAAGCTGATATTTGCTAATTGTGATATATGGGTTTATCAGATTTGCAAATAAACAAAACTCACCGCCACAGACGGAGTCGAAATTTCATCCCCAGACTCGTGAAGTAATCGTGGCTAATATTGAAGATAAGTCTAATTTTATTTGAATAATCGAAAAAGAATGAGCAGGCTCATAAATATTCTAATAATCTTGAAAACCCACCTTATTCTTCTTCTCAAAACATTGATGAGGACGATGATGATACCCCAGAAGCGGAAATTCCTTTTAGATCATTGTTAGAGAAACTTAATAGCTCATATGCTGCGCTCGGCAATAAATCCTATACTTCTCGGAACGAATATCTTTTTCAGCGAGCTTTGGTTCAACAGGAAACAAGGAGGTTGATCCAAGAGAAAGCCAAAGCACTCAAAGAACAAATGTTAATGAAAGATTGTAGTTTTCATCCTCATATCAACGAAGACTATCCCATCTCAAAGTAAATCGATAAAAGTGCTTATTTCGCTGATTCTTTATTACAGCAGCCAAGATATCTACACCAAAACGAAAATATGGCAAGAAAACCGACAGAAAGCTCACGAAGTAATTGATTTATTTTTTTTATGAAAAGCTTATGGGAAGCACATTACCGCTCAAAGGAAAAACTTTCGAGAGAACTGGAAGAATGCACGTTCTATCCAAATGGCATTTTAGGGAAGGGAAAAATTAAAGGGATCGATGCAAATGAGTTTTACCAGAGAAATATTGAGTGGCAAAAGAAAAAGGAGGAGGAGGCTACTCGGAAATATGAGGAGCTTTATACGGTAACATCCTATGATAGAGTTTGAATTTACATGAATAATAAGCCACACCAGAGCAGCAAGGGAGAACAGCATGGACACTCAGGAACGACACCAGGAAAACGCGGATCCGCAAGAGGAGCACAGAGGTCTCCTTCAGATGTACAGATGATCCTTCAGTTCGGAGAAGATTTCAACTTCGATCAAAT
>ENA-UOUE01000554-UOUE01000554.1-compost-metagenome-genome-assembly--contig:-NODE-554-length-29329-cov-14.696568_pt1 | contig 29329 bp, 33 predicted proteins | sample MGYA00238146_ERZ747223 | MGnify/ENA primary metagenome ERZ747223 (study PRJEB28781, sample SAMN06268865) | compost metagenome | isolation source: single cell | place: USA: California, Emeryville, Joint...
ATTTATGTCGAGATAAAAAGCCCGAAATTCACTTTTTGAGAATCTACAACATGCAAACAAACAAAATCTTTTTTATTATAATCCTCCTTTTGACTCCCAAACAACTTTCTGAATATCTCATTTCTCTTTTTTGAGTTAGTTTTCAATTTGTATGTTTTATATTCTAGTATCTACAGTTTCATGAAAGAGTTAGAGGCCAAAAAAACTTCCCAAAGAATTCCTGAAACGATGACTCAGATTTTTACCAGCACAAAAAGCAACAAAGTAGTCCACAAGAAAACTGAGGAAATTGGCGAAGAAGCACAATGCAATCTTTCAACTCTTGAAGGGTGAAATTCAAAAAATAAGTCTTATTCGCACCAATATTTACTACTCGGATCAATATGACTAGAGTCTTCAGTAGCAACTGTAAAATTTTAGAATTCTCTTATAAAGTTTCCTTCTGTTGGAGATTTATTACAGAATAATTTCAGGAATACTAATATCAAAATATAATATTCGTAATCGAAGAAAGATTTTCGCTGAAAAATCTTCTTAGAATCTGGTATTAATTATGAAAAAGAATTTCGATAATTGTGCAGTTATCTCCATTTAAACTCTTTTTCCCAAAATGAATAAGCCGCAACATATTAAAATCTGTATTCTTGGGAGCTCTGGCGTCGGTAAAACCAGCCTTCTCAGACGCTTCATTCAGGATGAATTTGAATTCCATGAACCACCAACTCTCGGATCAGCCTTTCAGGAAAAATTTTTCAATTATCAAGAACGAGCGTATAAATTTCAAATGTGGGATACGGCTGGCCAGGAAAAATATGCTCCTCTGGCGCATTTATACTACCGTGAAGCAGAAGTAGCCTTCTTAGTTTATGATATTACAAATCAAGAATCGTTCAACTCTCTAAAAAATTGGTACGCAGAACTCATTGAGAAAGGTCCAAGAAACCTGATTTATTGTGTGATTGGAAATAAAAGTGATTTAGACGACCAGATTGAAGTCGAAAATTGCACAGCCCGAACATTTGCAAACAGTATACATGCTATGTTCTGTCTAACGAGTGCGAAAGAGAACATTGGGATAACCGACTTATTTAGAAAACTATGTCTCCATTTGCAAAACCAGAACCCAGAATCATCATCGTCATTTTCAAAATCGCGCGTAAAGCGCTCGAGTACTTTATACATTGAGGAAGAGAAACATAAACGAAAAGATAAAGGAAAATGTCCTTGCTAACCCTTGGAAGTTAATAAGTACATAGGATTTGTCTCATAGTTTGTGATTTCGTCGTGTATCAATAAATTTTTTTGAACTTGAAGCTTTAGTTATAAATTATTATTGTTATTGCTGTTGTGTCCATCTTGTTATTGATGACCGTAAAATTTTATATGATAATTCCCAATCCAGGAAGAACAAATCACTTTGATCAATCAAAAGAGGATGATATTAAAAAGAACATCTTAGAAAAATTGGTTTCTTCTGTGTTTCATTTAAGCTTCTTGGCACATTATACTTAATAGAACTAGACCAGAGAGGATCTTTGCTAAACTGTAAGAAAGTACTGTTCTCGCAGAATAAATCGAATCTGTGATTAAAATTTCAGCCAAATGGAGCATTCCAAGGTATATCGAGATTAAGGTCTGCTCATTATCAATAATGAAATTAATTGTTGGCAAAATCTTACAAGAATGATTTGTGTCAAAAAGAATTACAAGACCCATAGGGTATTCCTTGATAGATATTCATTTTGATAAGGTTGAACTTGCAGGATTAATTAGATAATACCCCGTGATTTTGCTAATGAACTATACTTCGTTTTAATGTTTATTCACTTGAGATGACTGCTAACATCATTCTAACAAATACTCAGGGAAATAATTTCCCAAGCAATAGCATTTATGTCAGAATCGACAAATTTTGCTTGAACTTTTCAAAAGCTCAAGGGATTTTACAAATTGAGGGGAAATTGACTTCAACGCTATTGCATAAATTGATTAAACCTTTATATTAGTCTTTTACATTTCGTCAGAGGACACAACAGATCGAAATGAATAATTTTTGAAGATTTTCATAGGAGTGACAAGAATTTAGCGAAAGACGTAATTTATTTTTAGGAGTAATTCTGTCCTGGGAGCAGTCAAAGACGTGACTGAGTCGAAAAGAGGAGATTTGCCTCATTTCTCGTTATGGAAACTTCTTGTTTCTACGAAAATTCTTTCAACAACTATCTGTTTTAGTTGAAGTAAACGCCTCCGCATTCAACAAAATTTAATTCAACGCGAATTAGTCTTACTGATTCCAAGACCTTCATAAAAAAGAGGTCACTTCTCGTTTAGACGAAAGTTTTACGCTGAAAGCGCATCTAGAATAAGTAGTGAGCCTCGCTTGAGGACAATGAACATAAATTTTTTTTCTCAAACACTGACTCTTAAGGGTATAAATTAGAAAAAGTTATTTCATAATTAATAGATTCAATACTTTTACCAAAGAAAAATCGATCAAATATGGAAAGCAACGAAGTTACCCTTAAAATCAAATTCCTCAGCGACAAAGTAGTCGAAGTGAAGATCTCGCCAGAAGCGACGGTCGCTGAATTAAAGGAGGCTATCGCCAAAGCCACAGAAATTAAAGCGAACGAACAGAAGATCATTTTCAAAGGTATTCTAAATTCCAACGAATCAGAGTAAGACTTTGCAAAAGGAAAAATTCTCAAAGATGATGATATTTTGAGCTCATACAAGGTTGAAAACGGAAGCTCTATGCATGTGGTAACATAAACATCTGTTTTAGAAAAATATTAACTCTTCTTTTTCATGATTCTTTTATGACGAAATAAACAGGTTCAGACTAAAGGTAAACTCGCTATTTTCAGTATAAGTGGCTATAACTCCACTAATTAGCCGCACCTACCCAAAGCTCTGGAACAAATCAGCAAAGAACCACCACTGGCACTTCAAATACCAGTAATGTACCAACAAATTTGGCAAGTGGAGGATTCGGCCTCTTGAACTCTGTGGGTTTTTCGCGTAAGCTTATAATGATCTTCAAAGGCACGAATGCTAATTTGAATTTAAAGCAAACACCTCAACTAATCCAACTGAAAATAGTCCATTCAATAACCCAATGTTTACGAGCATGTTCCAAAGCGTAAGATTCAGTCTTCTTGAAAGTTCAAACTAAAACAACCTTAGATTTTAAGCAATCCACAGATGCTTCAAAGTATGATCCAAAATAACCCTATGCTTCGACAAATGGCTGAGAATAATCCAGAGGTTCAGCAAGCCTTAAATGATCCTGCTCTCCTTCAAATGATGGCAGACCCTCAAGTTATTCAGGCTGCAATGGGAATGATGGGAAGAATGCAGCAAGGAGGAACCGGAACGATGGGAGGAAGCTATTTCCCAATGCCAGGTAATTTTTCTACTGGCAAGCATTTCATAACGCGTTCTTTCAGGAGGTGACAGCACTACTGGTACTTCCACTACCACCACCACAACTACGACATCCACAAGCAATACTTCAACACAAAGCGGAACTTCAACCAATCAAAACGCTCAACCTAATCCATTTGGAATGCTCGGTGGTATGCCTAACATGATGCAGATGATGCAAAATATGCAAGGCTTATTCGGTATTTTCGTTCATTGTCGGCAATTGTAAAATAGTTGAATAGGCCAACCCAACACCCAAAGTCAACCGACTCAGTCAACCCAGAGCACTCAAAGTCAAGGCACAGGTACAAGCCAAACGGGAGGAACTCAGGGAACGTCTACAAACACTAATCCATTCGCTTTTAACCCTTTTATGGGAGGATTCCCTGGGTTTGGCTCTCCTTTAGGTTTCCCATTTGGAGGAGGTTTCGGCCAGCAGACACAGCAACAACCAACACAATCGCAACAACAGGATAATATTCCTCCTGAGGAAAAGTATAAAGACCAACTACAACAATTGGAAGCCATGGGATTTATCAATAAAGAAGTGAATATTCAAATGCTCAAGTCAACTAACGGAAATGTGAATGCTGCGGTGGAGAGACTTCTTAATATGCTAGGCTGAGAATAGTACGAGATTTTGGGTATCTTTGATTGTTCATTATTCCATAAGATGTATCGCCAAAAAGTATAATTGATCTTTGAAAATCGATAATACGGATTGTGAGAATTAGCTAATATTGTAGATAATATGTAGAAAGATACAACAAAAAAAGTTGTTTGTCAATTTTGAGGCAAAGAGCATAAAGCCTAAAATATGTCACGATCTGTCTGACCAAGAGTCCCAAAAAAATGCTATTACTGCTATATTATTTTTTCTAAATTTGGACGTTCTCAGGGCGTTTGTTTACGAAAATTAGTTAAAATACAACAACTTTCAATTATAAATCATATATTTTTGAAGATACGCAATTTTTTATGGAAACACTGAGTGCCAAGGATCCGTTGAGAGAATATAATATAAAGATCTATGAAGATGAAACTATCATGGAGCCCATAAATGGTTCGCCTGAGATAACAGTAATATGGATACATGGAATGAGTTCAATAGCTATTCGATCAATGAGATTATTTTTCAAGGGAAGTGCTCTCAAAAATCCTGTAAGACATTGAAATGCCTTTTTTTGTATTGAATGAACTTTTTAATGCGAAGCCAGCAAGATATGTTTTCCCTCAAGCTCCGAAAGGGTACCTGACAGTAGATAAACAACCAGACGTGACATCGTGGTATGATGTTCTTGATCGATCGACTTTAGAGCCACCTCTCGAAAAAGTTGTCAACGTTCAGCAAATCAAAGACAGTGCCAACCGCTTAATTAAGATCGCAGAGCGAGAAATCGATCTCCTCAAAGGGCAGAGTCAAAAGTTGTTCATTGGTGGCATGTCACAAGGTGCTGCTATGGCAATGGCGACTGCTCTCCAATTAAAGGACAAAATAGGAGGAATCATGGTGTGCTCTGGTTATTATTTCGACATAATTGAAATCAATAAAAATAATCTGACAACTCCATTGGTATCGTTTCATGGCACGAGAGATTCAATTCGGCCTTGGGAAATAGTGAAAGTAACTTACGACCAGTTAAAAGAGAAGAAACCAGAAAATACTGAAATTATTCTAATTGACATGGATCATGAAAGCGACGTTGAAGCTATCAGAGCGAGGTTTCACAAATTGATAATGGATCAAACTAGTTCGTTGACCTCAAAACAATTGTGAGATCTATAACTTTGTCGGAGTTAAGTAGCTCACTCCAAATATATATCCTTTCCAATTTATATTTTATCCACAGAGCTCACTGAATAAGCAATTATTGAGAATTAGTACATTTCTTACTAGCTCTCTCAAATTATCTATCATATTATTCAATTTTCTCATTCCGAAAAAAGTTGGGCGCTGGCTAACCATTTATCAAAAAGAGTTTGGAAAACCACTTTTCATTTAAATCAAAAAATTACATCAGGAGAAAAACATATTTGGCATTTCCTATGATCTCTTAGATGATTCCGTAGTTCACCTCCAAAATCATCTTTATAACTTCTTACAATGCATTTTCACATAGTTAGCTTCTCCCTTTCTCTGAAGTCTATTATTTATTTCAAAAAAACTTACTCTGAAAATATAATAGTAAAAACACACATCTCTATTTCGTTTTTAATTGTGAACAAATCTAAACTAAATGAATTCTGATATTTCAAATTTCACGGTCAGCTCTATGCAGGTTCTGAAGAAGAAGGAACAATACACCTGCGAAATTCGCAAGAAGAAAACAAATGATATTCTGAATTCTAAAAGGGTCAAACCAAAAGCACTTCCAACAAATGAGAGAACCCTCGCTCTGTTTGAAAATTGTACGAAAGTGCCATTAATTGTGAGCCAAAAGCTGATTTCAGAAAATGAGAAGGCAGAACCTCTTCAAATCGAAACTGAAGAAACAACTAACCCTAATGTTGATAAAAAGCAACTAGAAATCGAAAAAGGAATCGATATGAAACTTCCCGACACTATGGATACAACTTCTGACAGCCATAGTTCATGTGACAGCACGCTAGTGCGCTCTCTTCTAGAATGCTTGAGTCACGATGACGAAAATGTTCTTCAAGTCGTAAAATTCCGTCTCATTCGAACTTACATGCTTACTAAATAAATCTAACTCAATAGTCTCTTCAGGCTCTTAGCGAGCTCGTCAGTGAGTCAGTAGATTCGGTACCTGTACTTCTTGAAGAAAAAGCTGTGGACTATATTAACGGCATTCTCACCAGACAAAATAACTTGCAGCGAGAGACGCTAGTCCAACTTTCAGATGTAATCGCCCTTGTGGTACGATGCGATTTTTACAAACCTCAAGTAAGATTTTTATCAATTGTTGCTTGCTCATTTCTGTTTTCCCTCAGCTGCTTCCTCTTATCAAAATTACTGAGAGTCTTATCTCTGCAAATGATCATGTTATCACTACAAATTGCTTGAAGATTTTTGCAACCGCAACATCGTGGCCTGAGAGTGCTGTAACTAAGCTACTTGCTCTTGTGCCAAGCCTCCCTAGCATCTTGATCAAAATGATGAATGTTCAATCTATCTATATAAAGCTTCCCACTCTACGAGCAATTGGAAATTTAGTACTATCTTCAAATCCTTCTGCTACCAAGGTATGCTCTCGAAGCTTCGTTTGATACTAATTTATATCGGCGATTAGCTGCTGCTGCAAGCTGGTTTACTTGCCAAACTCAGCGAACTGTTGAAAGATAGTTCATCAGTTATTTGGCAGGATAGCATTTGGATATTAACAAACGTTTTAGCTGAAGATGTAAATTTCAGTTTTGATGAAGCGGTTAATCAAGGAGTCATAAATCAGCTCATTTCATTGTGTTATCGAGAGATCCCAGATGTAATCATATATCCCCTCATTCATGATACTAACTCTTTATCTCAACTCAGGTCGTAGAGGAGGTGCTCGTTGGATTCGATAGTCTCCTTGAGAGAGTGACTAGCTCACAAGTTGTGCAACTACAGAAAATGGGTTTGATCGGAGCAATTGTTAACGCCTTGAAACAACTCTGGTGCCCCAACGTTATAATCAGAGCCCTTGGTTGCTTGGAAAAATTATTACAGCATGGAGAAGTTATCAGAGGACAGGCCCAAGTTCCAGTTAATCCATTTATTCTTGCTTTCGAAGCTGAAAATGGGCAAATAGCTCTTGAAGCTCTTCAAGAACATAGCAATCAAGATATCTATTTGTTGGCTTCTAAGCTACTTAATATTTATTTTTGCTATAAAGTTAGTCGATTTGAATTTTTGAGTCGAATCAAATTTTAAATACCTTATCTATAATCTTTGTATTGTAAATTTGAAGTGATCTTATGAATTTTCATGAGCAGTTAGAAACATTATTTTTTTGGTTCTATTTCTGTTTGAAATCAACTTAACTGTTCTTTAAGAAATAACATTGAGGAGACATCAAATACATATGGGTAATGCAATTTCCAAAACCAACTTTCGAGAGACTGAGAATCCCAAAGAGCAGAATCTCAATCTTATTTATCACTTTTGCTGGCATAATTCTAAGGAAATTCATGGCAGAGAACAAAGATGTACATGCAGAAATAATACAATTCTAAAGGAGTGAGTATGTGAATCCACCTTTACAAAGATTCCATAAAAACTATTTGGTCTACCTCAAAGCAGTATTGCATATTTGATTTTCCAACTATATCGATGAGACTCTTTCTGATATCTTCTTCTCTGGTCCCAATCTCTCTGTGTTTCTTTAGAAAAGAGTATACCTATATTATAGTAGGCTTGCTAAGAGGACCAAAGGAAGTGTTGAAAATATACCTGATTAAATTTATCTGATCCAAGCAATTGTTTAGTTTTTTCTTTCATGTTGTTTATTTTGGTTTCTTGAGGAGTTAGGAAAGATTTATTGGTTGAGTTTATCGTTTTTTTAGTTGATGATAGCATTGATGAAGTGGTCGAAGGTTCTAGAGTCTCTTTGATTTCTTGAGAAGAAAAAATAGTAAGATGGAAGTTAAAAGTGATTTCAGTTTGGATAATATACCATCAAGACCTCCAAAGGTAGTTGGTGTCGGTGGGTCATCAGACCGCTTCAGTTGTTGTTTATATAAATCAATTACATCTTTTAGGTCATTTTTCGAGGCTTTCGAAGTCAACCGTATTTTTTCGTCGTCATCTTCATCATAATCATCATCCCCGTCACTTACATATTCTTCAAACTCTTCGTCAAAATAAGCCGTTAGACCCTCATTATATTCTTGTTTATTGGTGAGTCCTAGTAATTGCAATTTCTTCGCAAGTGCAGGGAGAGGTCGGTCATCATAGTATGTTTGGCTTCCTGGAAGTCCTGCTGACTGGCTAGTTGTTGGGATTGGTCTCACTTGTTTTCCTTCAGTACTGGGACGTTTACCAGCACTATGCTGCTCAGATCTTAAATTGGATAAATTACAATGTCTTCTTTCATGAAATATTGATATACGTCATCTTAGAGTATGGAAAATCGTTCTGTGTGGTAGTCATTAAACCTTTCTCCTAAAATGAGGTTAATACCTCTGCTTAATATCATTGAATTTACTCCTGTCATTGAAAGGTTAAATGATTGTGCTGTCACTCCCAACGAATTTCTCATTTGCTATACCAGTGAGATATAAGAAAAAAATTAGTTTGAGCCAATGAAATATATACTCTGATAGTATCATTGTGAGCAGTCGGCTTTTTCTCAAATGCACTCAAATTGCTCACAAGTGACGGGTTTTTCATATTAGTCCCCTCAAAATACTCGCTTTTAAGAGTGTCGCCAATGAAATCGCGGCTCTTGCTAAGTGTCTGATTTTGGTCAGCGACCATACTCCCATGCAACTCCAGATTCTTTCTCATTTTAGCTTGGTCTCTTGTCTCCAGAGCTTGGCGTGCTGCTTCTTTCATTTTCTCCTCTTTCTGTTTTAGCGCTTCCATTTTCTTTCTTTGCATTCTCTGTTGAGGTGTTTCTTCAATTTCAATTTGCTTTTGTGTATTCATGCTTAAATCTGTACTCATGGTGGTCTTTTGCATCGTTTGACTGCCTCCCAATGACACAACAGTTTTGTCGTAATCAGCAAGCTCATTATTAGTATGCATCTGCTCGTCTATATTCTTCTTGTTCTCTTCTATATCCTTCTTCTCCTTCTTTAACTCATGATGAAGAGCTGTTTTTTTGATAGGAATTTTTGTCATGATCATATATTGGCCATCGCTGTGAATAAATTCTTCGATTGTTTTCTGGATAAATTTATCGGTAAAAATTTCCTTCATCCCAGGTCTCTCTCTCTCATTTTTGGATAGTAATTTCATAACAAAATCTGACAATTCCTTAGAATAAATTTTTGGAATGGGCTCAGCCTTATCATTCACAATTTTGAAGAGAAGGCCGAGTAGGTGATCTGCCGCAAAAGCATGCTAGTAGATGTACTAGTTAAAATTGATAATAATTATAGTAATACTTTGAGAGAGCACATTTCGTAGATAACGCAGCCAAGCGCCCAAATGTCTGATTTGAACGTATACGGTTTGTTTTCGCATGCTTCAGGACTAAAATAATTTGATGTATTATAATAGGTTAATGAGGAAGTTAGCTCTACCTCATATAATAAGGGGTGCCCACCATAGTCAGAGCCTGCTCTTGAGTATTTTCAAGAACCCGAGAGATTCCAAAATCTCCCAATTTGACGGTGCCATTGGAAGTGAGAAAAATGTTTGATGCTTTGATATCGCGGTGAAGAATTTTCTTCCGGTGTATGCAATCCAAAGCCAGGCAGAGTTGCAAAGCCCAATTTAAGATCACTTTCTCTTCAATATATTCATTTTTCTGTGCCCTTTTCTTGATGTAATATCCCAAGTCTCCCTCTAATCAGACAAGTCATCGTGAAACGAAAAATCCCCACGCAATTTCATACCTTCACAATACTCCATAATGATTATCAACACTCCATCTTCCATAAAGCTTTCCTTGTAACGTACAATATTTGGATGGTTTAATTGCTTTAACAGAGTGACCTAGCACAGTTTTTGGGGTTAGATGAACACATTAAGCTTTATGTACTTCCCCTAGAGCTCCTTCCTTCTCCTTGTCTTTTAAACTTCCCAACAAAACTTTTTTTGCGACATAAACTTGGTCGGCTTCCTCTATGCTTCGAACTAGTGTGACTGAACCTGAAGAAATATGTAACGAATTTGCTTCAAAGGAAAAAGATGGCTACCATAATTTCCTCTACCAATTACTTCAACTTCTTTGTAAAGAGATTGATACTCGCTCTTCTTGTTCATTTTGAATTCTTCATCAAACAAAATAACCTTTAAATTATCCAGTTTAAATGATATCTAAAAGCTTCTTTAGAAAGGTGTTTTCGTTGCGCTTCAAATTTACAGACTAATCGAGCCTGATAAAATCATTTCGCTAGGGTTTTTGGGGGATGGCGAAGGAAATGTTCTTCGAAAAACCAGTCAACAAGAATTTACACAAAACAAGAATAGGTATATCAATTCTGAAGATAATACAAGCGAAAATCTTACTTCTAGAGCTGAAACTACGGTTCAATGATAATTTGCTTTCAAAACACTCAGTTTGAACAAATAAAGAATATGCCTCTCTCTGTCTCATTGTCGTTTATAGAAACACCGATTTGTCTTGAGAGGCCGAACGATCTAACCTAGTTTTTCAACATTCTTATGCAGGAAGGGATGCCTCGTTCTTTGTGTAAGCTGACGTATTATCCTTACAGCAGCATAATTAACGTCCTAAGCTTACACTTTCATAATTTTCTTCAGAAGCTGTTATTCAAGTTCGATACTTGTTAACTGCATGTAGGACACTAAATTATTTCAGCAAACGAAATGGATGATTATGAAATTTAGATCCAAAATATGAAATTCCCATCGCTCTTGTGAATAAAACTATGAAGAATATGAAATTGATTTTTCATGTATCTGTGGCACTTTGTTGGCTGAGAGAAAAGTCATTTATCTAAGTCTACGTGCTTCTCTTTCACATTCCATGAGTGAGAGAGTGTCTCCAAGCTTGACAGGGCCTTTAACGTTTCTAACTAAGACTCTTTTGTTTTCAGTATCCATCAACTCAACCTTGACTTGTGTAATACCACCACGAGATCCTAAATGAAAAGTTAATTATGAGAGATTGTCAACCAGAAGCAAGATTAATCGAAACATTCAGAAATAGAGGTGACTGGCATACCTGTCTTTCCAAGGATAGCAATGACTTGAGCGTTAGTTGGCTTTTCTTCCATTAAAAATCGGCTAGCTTGGTTCTGTTGTCAAAGAAGCTTAATAAAGTTTTAAACTTTTATTAGCAAGATCGACAATTATCTCACTTGAACACGGCTCTTGCGCAGGTTTACAAAATATTTTTAAGATGTCCTTGCTTTGATGAACCTCAAAAATATTCTCTTTCTAGCCCTCAGCAATTCTGATGAAGTATCTGTCCAAACTCTCATTATCTGGATTTTTCTAACAAAAGAAATGATAAGGGTCGTTGCAAATCCGATCCTTCATGTCTATATGTTTTGGAGTGATACAGTTTGACATGAATATCCTTTCGCTCATAAAATTGAACCTCAGACCAAAAATCATAAAGAATTGCCTCTTAGTGAAATATTGAGTTTGGATGTGCCACCAACGATTAATAAATCAAGTGGATTCCTATTGTAGATCATTGGCAGTAAGGCATTATAATGTGTGACTTTGTTTAAATATCTTATTCTTCTCTTCTTGTTATTATAAAGGGTTATTTAATTAAAGTAGTAAAAAAAAAAAGCAGCAAATTGTTCAAGGATCTAGCAGAAAGAGTTTTTAATTTACGAGGTTAAAAGAAAGAAAAAGCAGTAGTCTAGCAGGTTACTTTGGAAAAATTCAACATTCAGGGATTCCAAGACAACATGGAATAACTCACAAAATCAGCAAAATTTTAATGGTGATGAAAATCCTGCTTGTAGTGATCGTTAGGAGAAAGGTATTGAGTTCTAAAGTTCCACATTTAATACTTCAGCTCTGATGTGATAGATCCAAAAAGACAGTCTTTCGTTACTCAAATTGTAGGGATGGTAACCTTCAAAAGCTACAACAAAACCTAGCTTTTGACTGTCATGAGAATGATTATTCGATTTGATTGAGAGAGAAAAATCAATATATTGCCATTATAAATTACTTCATCTATTAAAATCGCTTTACCAATACACGCATCTTTAAATCGTTTAGTTAATCAGAAAAATAGCAATTTATATCTAAAAAAAAAGATTCTCTCGTTTCTCAGTTCAGAATTATGAGATCAAGCGTTGAAGATTTACTTAAGGAGGCGTTTAGCTATGACAATGACAAGAAGTTCATGGCAGCAAGCGATTTGTGCCAAGAGCTCGTCAAGGGAACCCAATTCGATAATACCACTCTGGAAAAAATTTGCAATGTTTTCATCAAGCACCTTGATGAACCTACTTCTGATATTAAAGGTACATCCTCAGTTCTTATCGTCTTAATCCTCCTTTGCCAGGAAACGCTATCAGATGCCTAGCTAAAGTCGTCACCAAAATTCCTGAACATCAGGTTGCTGAAATTTGCACAAAACTCGTCCAAAATCTGGTTAAACCACAAAAAGAAGACTCGAAAAACTACGATATCTATTCTACCTGCTTGAAAACCCTCATCAATGAGGTTAATGAAGACCATGCAGAGCTCTTATGCAAGACACTAGCTAATGCTGGTCTTTTGCAAAGGACCAATATTCCTCAAATCAACGAGGAACTCATTGAGATAACCAACCAGCTCATGAAGAGATTCGCTGACTTCCTCTCGAAGCACCCAAAAGTTCTCGATAGGACCAAACTCGCCAGCGAACTTCTAAGTAAAACAATGGTTTGTGAAAATTGCTTATTGACCTTCATTTTTCTAAATAGATAATATCAGCAGTGACAGGAGCTCATTCCGAAGACGTTCAGCAACATGTCTCGGGACATTGAGTTTGATTATCCCTCAAAAAGACGTAGTCTCAATTGGAGACGCATTGTTCACTCAAATGAAAAGCAATGTAAACAAAAAGAGCTTGATCAACTACGCCTTCGCACTGAACTCCGTTGCTAAGAATGCTGCTAACAAACTCGCTCCTATCCTTGGAGGACTTCTGAAATTCATCTTAGATGACATTGAAGAAAGGATTAACAACGAATCTGATGATTTAGATTTCCAGAACGAACTCATCGATTACTATCTTTCCATCATTGATAGCTTCGTTAAGAAATGCCACAAGGAGATCACACCTTTCCTTGCTGGCTTGATTGAAAACAAGCTACCTCCACTCATTTGCTACGACCCGAATAATGTCATTAATTTCAACCGTGATGACGGTGAAATGGACATTGAAAAAGAAGGCGATGACGATGATGATGAAGGCTGGGGTGATGACGAATTTGATAGTGAAGACTCGAGTTGGCGTGTTCGTCGAGGAGCCATCAGATTGACAGAAACTTTGGTCAAGCTTCGTCCTGAGCTCTTGAAGGATATCACCACTCATGTGATTTCCAACGTCGTTCTCTGTTTCAAAGACAAAGACACCAATATTAAGCTCGATGTGTTCAGTACTCTCAGCGCATACCTCGAGAATGTTACCGTTTCGGAGAGGAAAGCAACCGAAGATCCTCAAGAAGAGATGCTTATGGATATGATGGTCTTAAATAGACTGAAATCCAGCTATATGGATATCAGCACAACAATCAGTGATATGGTCAAGCAACTCTGCAATCTCTTCAAGGATCCAAAGAACCCTCATGTTCCTGCTTCAGTCCTCTTCCTCAATGCCTCACGTTGTATTTCTGCAAATATGATGGAACAATGGTCCAGAGTATTCTCAACCATCAACAAGAATTTCAGCAACAGCTCGAACCCAGCTGAATTAAGAGTCAATATGCTGATTACGCTTAGACGACTTTTACGAGCTCAAATAAACAAGACTCATACAGACATCAGCGGAGATTACCCTGCTCTCCTGGAAATTATCAAAGAAGCCATTAACAACTCCTACTTTAAGATCACTTCTGAAGGTTTCAGAGTTCTTTCAACCTTTTTCAAGGTCCTGAGACCATCTCTAAAGGATCAACCTGTCCATTATCAGACTTATATCAAGCCTATTGTACCGACAGTTATTAGCCGACTTCAAGAAACCGATATTGATCAGGAAATTAAAAATGCTATTATCTCCTCAGTGTCATTCTTAATCTCGTACTTCGGTGATGCTATTGATGCCGACAGCCTGAGCGTGATCTTCAAGAACCTTCTCATCAAATTGAAATCAGAAGTTACCAGAGTTCAAACCCTCAAATCTCTGGCAATTATTCCAGTGACTCAACTCAATCTCTCAATCAATGTATGAATCGTGATTGTATTGTCCCACTAACCCTTCTAAATGCACTTTTTTAGAGTGACTTAGCTGCCTTGCTGTGTGATATCTCACAAGAACTCTGCTCTCTGGCTCAAAAACAAGACCGTACTCTGAAATTATTGTCGCTTGATGTCATGAAGAACGTCATCTATCTATTGAAACAACAGCTTCCCAAAGAAAGACAAAAGGATATTGTTGATGTTACATCTCCATACATCGAAGACAAAGATTTCTTCTTGGCTCAGCTCGCTTTAGAAGTCCTCGGAAAGATCATCGAGTTAAATCCTACCGCTGGATTCTACAAAGACGCCATCCAAAATTGTATTAAGCTCACCAAGTCTTCCTTGGTCCAAGGTAGCACAACTCAAAGAATCTCAGATGTTTTCTATCTGATCGGAGCCCATAAACTTGCCGATGAAGTGGCTATCTTCAGCAGCCTCATCTCCGATCTCAATAAAAACTGTCTTCTTACAGCAGCAAAGGCACTCGCTGGATTTATCACTGGTGTTGATGAAAAGGTTAGGATGAATTTCATCCAGCAGTTACTTGCCAAGGTAGATTTCCAATTCTGTGAGATTCTAAAAGATTCTAGGTGTCATCAACGACTGAAAATACCTTTGTCAAGCAGGTTTCTCTGCTTGCGATTGCTGAGATAGGCAAAAAGGTTAGCCTCAGCAAAAACCAGGATCTTTTGGACACGATCTTGAAGATTTTCCAATCTAAGGAAGAGGACACTAAGTATTATGCCGCCGTTGCTCTTGGAGGAATTTCTGTGGTAATCAGTTACATCCCTGCGACTTAATAATAGCGAACTGCTAATTGTGTCCTAGGGTGATATCGGATTCTATCTGCCTATTGTACTCGATCTTATCAAGAAAAACGCCGACTACCAATACCTCTTATTGACCACCCTGAAAGAGATTATCAGTCAATCCGACGAAAAAGTGCACCACAAACTTCAGGAAGAGAAACTTATTCCTTTCCTCTTCACCTTTGCTGAGAAATCCGATGAGAGCTTGAATCATATAGTCTCTGAATGCATAGGTATTTTTTACTTATTATGATGACGAAAGAAACACTCACACTCTGTTGAAATAATATAGGAAGGCTTTGCTTGACTGATTTAAAAGAGAACGCTCCTCTTATCCTCACAAACATCAAATCTAGCAATACCCAAGTCAAATACACAACAGCTGCTTCATTCAAATATTTCTGCACCAAACATACTTCTCTCGAGTCTGTCAGCAACTTGGTCCAGGCTTTGTTTGAGCTTATCTTCGATAAAGACTATGTTGTTCAAAAAGCAGCCCTTGGAAGTCTTAACACCATTGTTTACAACATTCCTCGATCAACTCATTACGTGAACAAGCAATTCCTTGAAGCTTTGGCCGATACATGCAAATTCAAGCCTGAACTCGTGAAAGAGTACGAACTTGGTCCATTCAAGCATAAGCAAGACGAAGGACTCCCTCTCAGAAATGCCGCATTCTCGTTCATTGATATCGCACTTGAATTGTTATACGACAAGATTGAGTTTATTTGGATTATTGATCAAATCGAGAAAGGAATCGGTAAATCATATAGAATTGTTTGATCTCTAATATTGATTGGTAGAGGATCCATCAGACGATATTCAAATCATTGCTTATCAAATTCTGACCAAGCTTGCGACTCTGTCTCCATCTGCATTAACAAGTCACTTAGAAAGACTCACAGATAAATTTGAAGTTGCTTTCAATAAGCTACTGAAAGCATTAGGCTCGAAGCAAGAAGGTGAACGAGCAAACGACTGTCTTCGTGCATTTTTAAGAGTCCACTTAACGATCTCTAAACTCCCAGAGACAGAGGAAGTGGGCAAATTTAAAGATTTTGATGCTAAAGTCAGAGCGAATGAGAAATGCAAAGAGTTTATTCAACAGCAGGCCGCCTCCGCCTAAGGTTGTGCATCATAAGAGATTGATAAGTGCATACAATTCGGGTGTTATCAAATCATGAAAAAACATGTTGTTTAAACAATGCAAGTTAAGATAAAGTAAAAAAAAACCTGAAAATCTCATTAACGAACCGAAATAGGGATAGAATAATAAATCTAAGTCTTTTCAAAAGAGTGATTTACAAGTGAAATCTTAACAAAACAATGACTTTGGAAATAGTAATACGCATGTAGTAGAAGTATACATTTCATGAAATAAATCGTATCAATTATAAAACTCTTCACCTTTAAATTTTGCTTATGTATTAATGGTCTAAGTTAGCAAACAATTTTACTGAAAGATCCTTTAAGTTGCCATTCAATTGCCGAATGGCATTTGCCAGACCTTTTATTTCAGTCTGGTTTTTTCAACTACCTTTCTCTTCATTTTCTAAAATAATTTTTTAAACTTATCAGGGAAGAAAAATTACTTCTTTCCAGGCTTTGAATTCATTTGACTGCGCAGCTTTTCTTGAGTTTTGATGAATCTCTGGACTCTTTGTAAAAGAAAAATGAAACCAAACGACACTAAAAGAAAAATATACCTGTATTTTAGTCTCATTATTTCCGTGTTTATTACGGAAGTCATAAGGGTATTTGATACACGTAATGAACTGAGAATATGTATCCGCGCAGATCCTATTTAATTTAGATAGGGATTGAATTTGCGCAATGGAGCAAACTTGAATTTAAAATATGCTTTCATGTCCGAGACGTCTCTCTGAGACCCTGACGGCTTGACCGGATGACCAAAAATTTCTTCCTTTCGGAATGAAAGTGTTCTCACTGTTTTAGATCCGATTATTCGAGAAATTCCGAGAGCTTTGGAAGACTCCTAAAAAATATTCAACCCATTGTTGATGTTTGAATTTAAAAATTTAATTACTCTGTTCGTCTTTCGATCACTTGGCAGAGTGCAATTGGTGCTCAGCGTAAGACTCAACTTGGTAGAATTTGAGAGATTCTTTTTCATTGGAGGTGAGTTATTATTGGCTTTAGAAAAGCAATTTAAAATCGATCTTGCCGTTGTGAGAGGACTTGGTCTCTCATCAGACACTTTTATTTGGAAGCAACTGAAGCCCAGTGGATTCTTCTTCTGATTGTTGTTGATATTGCTGAGAATGATTTCAGAAGGAAGTATCAACTCTTTCAAATGAGCTTGAGGAATGTTGGATAATTCTTTATCAATATGAAAGGCATTGTTGTTTATAACTTTTTTCAAGCCAGCCACCTCAGTCTCGTCTCTTTGAATTTGAGGCTTCTCCCAAGAAATTGGGTGAATGCTGTGGCTGGTATCTGCCATTGAAGATACTTCTTCGCGGATCACTGAATCAATCATTGATGTCGCTCCAATTCCAAATAAAATAAATTAATTCGAGCTTTATTGAAATGTTGAATATTGATCACAGTGCATTTTTTAAATAATTTAGTTATTTGATTAAGATATCCTCAATTGATAAACATTTCAAAGCTCCAAGCATATTGTTCTGAAATAATTTGGTATTGTATTGATTTTTCGACTCGCTGGTTAATTTATTTTCTCAGATAGAGAACCACCTTGAACCCTCTCTTTTAATTGCAAGTTAAAAAAAAAACAAACATAACACATCAACCAAATTCCATGGAATTATATAATTATCCAATAATTTTTCAGAGTTCTTCTTCAAGGAGACCAGGAGTAGTGGCAAGTAATGGAAATTTTAATGTATGGAGGTAAGAATATGAGGCAAGAGAAAGAGATAGAGATAGACCTAGGAGTATCGTTGAACAAAAAAGGACTTGTTCTGTATAGATAATCAGCCTAGATTCTAAATAAAATGTGATTCTATGAAAAAGAAGAGCATTTGTAAAATCTTTCTAGAGGGCTTGTCTTAACCTTTTTGATTTTTGCATACCTTTCAGGTTTTGGCGTGAATAGCCTTTTTTAAAATCACCAGCAAGGAATGTAAAATGAAAGACAAAAGGGGCAAGACAAATATTGAATATTGAAATGGATCATTTGACAGTTTGAATACTATGTATTTAACAAAATCAGAGAGAGAGTGTCAGTGTTGTAACTTACATCATACACCAAAACTGGTAACAAAATTTTTTAGACTAGTATTTACTAAACGACGACTGAATCATGTTAGACAGCCCTCGTTCAACCCTAGAATTTGTGCTACCGATCCTCAGACTTGTACTTCTGAAACTATCTTCAGAGTCATTCCTATATTCTGAGCTTGAAACCAACCTCTTGGGGATTGCTCTTTGACTGTTGTTTAAGCCAGATACAGAGCTGTAGAGTTGTTGTGAATCAGGATTATTCTCTGTTCTCTTTAAAAACATCCTTCTATCACTATTTGTCGTGGTCTGCTGGATTGTATTCGATTTCGGAGTATATTTTGCATAGCGCTCAGTAATATCTCTTGACGAAATATTACTGATATCGCTCATGCTAGTTGAAGGACTTTCTGCATCGGGTTGAGTCCTTACTCTTTCCCTTCGTTCATAGGCTTGATCTTTGAGAATTGCTTTTGAACTTCTATCCGAATGAAGCATATTTTCCGAATCTTCTTTTGACTCACCGAAGAGTTTGTCTTGGAAGTTTTTGAAAGCCACAAGTACAACTGTAATATTGTCAAGTGTCTTTCGAAGAACAGCCTCTTTGAGGATGGATTCGACGCCTAGGCCGCATTGTTGGTGAACATCTGGGGCGAGCTTCGCACTCTGCTCTATGTCATCCCAAACTGCTCGAATAGTTTCTTTGCTATTGAGTTTGTCAAAAATTCCATCACCTGTTTTAAGATGAGTCAGGTTAAGTTACTAATTGATAAAAGTTTACAGGCTAAGACGATAAAATCATAGTCATCCGCAATCTTAAAAGACTTGATGTCAGGAGTTGCGATCAGCACTTCCGGATTTCCACCAAACTTTGGTAATTTTGCTTCAATATCACCGAAAGTTCTGCTAACCTATTTTGTTGGATTGTATTATTTGGATGAAGCGCTAAGTTTATATTTACTGATAGTCTGCCAGGAAATACTCTGTGCGGTCCAAGTAAAATCTGAGTCTGCTGAGTTTTCCCACCGTCCGTGCTTTTGACGACTGGGGCTTGAGTTCTTTGGGAATAACGAGGAGGTTAACAAATAATTATTGTATGGAATTGTTACTGGTAAATTTTGCCCCCATTTTCGATGATTCTTTTCTGTTCTATCTCATCCATGGGCTTGTGATCCCGACTCAAAGTGAATACTCTTGTTCCAGCGCTTCCACTCATCACAGCTCTGCTATCACCAACGTTAGCGACATAGCACATATCACCTTCACATTTTTATTTTGTATGTTAGAGATTGAAGTTTGCTTACTTATAATGAGGACGACGATGGCACAAGAACCTGAGCGGTCAATTTCGCCAGATGGGTTCTTCTGTGCGAGTTCCAAAAACGCTTTTTCTGCAGCTTCAAACCCTTTGATTATTGCTTCGCGAGGACTCCAAGGGAAACTGGGTTCTCTTATAACCTTGAAAATATTAGAATTTCAACTTAACGGTTTTGGAAGGTGATTACAAATTGATGAAGATTGTCTCGAAGAAAATCGGCACATGTAACTCCGCCATGTCCATCATACACTCCGAAGAAAGAGCATTTGGGCCAGTTCTCATTGGCTCTGCTTGCAGGTTTCATTATATTGAGAATTATTGAGACTCGGTCTTCATTGTAATTTCGGACAAGCCCTTGATTCGTATTAGCGGCGTAAGCCTTTACGATTCCATTGGTTTTGACTGAACATTTTGTCGGTTCATGATTTGGAAGTTGAAAATCCTTCAAACTCACTTGGTGCGGTCCTACATTGGTACCCGAGTTTTCAGATTCTTGAGTGTATGTTAATGAGTTTTTTGGGGAGCTCATCGAGGAGACAGATTGGACGTCACTCTGATAACTCGCTTTAGCAGAGCCTGTTGTTCCAGATAAGCTTTTATTCGTATTCTCAGCGCCACTAGGAGTACGTGCCATCCGAACAGAATTGTTCTGAGGAGTGGAACTGAAATTGTAGGATTGTGAGGTACTACTGTTGGTAGTCGTTAACGGATATTGAGTTTGGATTTGAGAGAAGAGCCTTGGGTTAGTTGAAATAGTTAGTTTCTTATTCTCAAATGATGTCGTGCTCGTTGAGACCTTCGGGGATGTCTGTTCGGAAATTTTTGAGGCTTTATTAGTCATTAGACTACTTGAAGAGGTAGTCAACGCAGAATTTTTAGTGGTCAGAATTCCACTATTGATACCAGCAGTCGAGAAGGAATGCTGGAAACTCTTGTTGGTAGTGGTAGCTGGTATATACTTTTCACTTTGATTTTGTAATGTTTGCTGAGTGAAACTGGAATCGGTGTTCGTGTCAACAGTTAAATTTTTTGCATAGCTTCTTGTTGTCGAAGTGACAGTGGTGGAAGTTTTAGCACCGTTTTGAGAAGTGAGGGGTTGTCCAGACGACCTCTGTAAGCTCGATCGTTGATCAAAACGAGAGCTTATCTGGTTTGTGAGAGAAGTTGTTTGATTATAAGAGCTTTGGAAAGTTGTTGGAGTGTTCTTTCTGAGTAAATTCATAGTAATACGCTGGGAGAGATCATTTGAACGAGAAGAATATTGGTCGTTGTAGGTAGAAAAAATATTAGTTGGCGATGTCGAGGCCATGAGTAAATGGAGACTGTTATTACAAATAATCAAATTGCTTTAAATGTTAACGAATGAATTTTTAAACTGATAAAGGCCTAACGATGAACTGCTAACTATCTTTGTTTTTATCAAGCATTAAATTTATCAAGTTACCACTCCATGAGGCTGATTCGATCATAAACTCTTTAACTCAATGATGAATCCTGTCTTATTAGCACGGAACCGTGTACTCAAATCCTTATTCAGAAGAAAAAGCAGCTTAATTCGGATCACTAACATTACTATGAGTTTGGAGATTCAAAAAATTATATGTTTATTAAAGTCTCAGATTGATTTCCTTAATCCTCAATTGCCATCTTTATGAAAAATAGACAAGTTTGCTGGCCTGAGTAAATTTTTAATTTTTTTTTTTCCTGAATTGATGTGCAGACTCAATGCAACCATAAAGGGAAGGTCTATCTGGATCAACAAGATTAACTACTCAGATAGACCATTGTCGCTATCGAAAAGGCATAACGAAAATTGAGCGGGACACTTGATTTACTTCAAAAGCAATTAGAATAATATTGTGTTCTCACAGAATGAAAGTGGTGTTATTGTCGAATCCTACTATTTTTCGGAGGACTCTTGTCTATCTCATGCACGCAATATCGAAATCTGAATTTAGACTTGATTTTGTTGCTCATTCGGTTTTAGTGATTTCGAATTTGGATAGCAAGCTCATTTATGCTATAATGCTGAAACATAATATCAACTTCAAATGAAATTATACTCGAATCACTAAAAGCATACGATGAAACTTTAAAACACCTAAAATAAATAAATTCTGGACAATAAACTCTTTTCAATGTCGGTCGTTGAAGCAACAACTCAAGGGGGACAAGGAATATTCAGCAACTGCTCTGGTTTCTGGGACTGCTCCTATTCCGCAGTATTGGTTTTAACATCTGCAGTCTCAATTTACATGTTTGCAACAGCCTTCGTGATCCTTCGTCGAGCCAGCAACGATAAAAAATTAGATCGAATTGATTATATCCTCTTTTTATTAGCGTTTGCGCAAGTGGTTCTGGTGCTCATTACTAAAATACTTTCTGACTCGAATTTCTTTACTTTCACCATTCGCACATTAGCTCTGATCCAAAATATCGTTGTATGCAGCATCTGCTCATATAACTATTTTAACGAGGAAGACTCTCCAATGATTCAGAGATATACTTTGATGGCTGTGGGCCTTTCTATTGCGCTATGGTTCTTTTCTCTGATAGATGACAAATCTATTCTACAGTTTTCTATCTGCCAACGCATGAATAACCTATTGTACTCTTCTCTAAACCTAATCGTGAGCCTTTTGGTGCTCTGGATCACGTATCAGTCTGCAAAAACAATCAATAAATGGGTACGTGACGAATATCCGAAAGCAGAGGGACCTGAAGCTGAAATAAAATACGAAGAAATGCAGAGAATCAAAAACCAGTTGCTTATTCTGATGCTAAGTATGCTGGGATCTTCGCTGGCACACCTTATTTGGGATTTTCATAAATTTGAATATGGAACATCCAAAGAAAGTTGCATCAGTCTATTCCATGCCCAAGGATTCGGCAGCTTTTTTCTATTCGGACTTCATGATTTAATAGGCTTTTTAGTCCCACCTTGGGCGATCTATTACATATTCTATTGGCGCAATCGCAACTCGTTTTAAGTCAGATATCACAATGCAGAAATATAGGTAGTTGCAGGGATATAATAATGAATTTATAGATATGAAGTATGAAATTTGATATCTCTTCATGTTTTATAGGGTTATTGTTGTACAGCAACTGGAAGTAAAATGATCTTTTACAAGCTTTATCGATTTCAAATTTATAGATTCATCATCTTCATATCGGGGTGCTTCTCAAATGTTATTATCAAAATATACTATGAGATTTTTGCCGAAGGTGAGTTTTATTATCAGCACATAAATCAATTTATTAAAACATCAAGATAGTGTGACAGACGACAACGGCTTTTTTTCAGAAGATGCTAGCAAAATTTCAAAATTTTTTCTGTTTTTTGTGAGGAAGAACGTTGCAGAACAACTTGGCTTATCAAAGCTAATAGAAAAATGCGCCTTCCAGGAATTATGAACTTCCAAAGGTGAGTTAAATTGTGCGTTGGCTTTCTGCAGATTTTGAATGCTACAAATAAATTCTTGCTGAATTGAGATTTTCGAATTCGCAATATCCTTCCAGCCTAATTTCTAAAATTCTCAAAAGTTTATAATCAAATTCATTTTTCAAATTTGGATAGTATCAGATTCTGGTAATTGTATCCTACTACTGCAAATTAAAATAGTTGGTTCAATTTGTTATCTTTCTTCTGTAATGAAAAGAGCGTAATATGGTTTGCTCATCGTGGTGGTGAAGATTCCAAATTCCTGAATATGTTATGAGAATTTTGTGTAACTGAGTATCTGATGAAAACAATTTTTGGACTTATCACTCAAGAAGAATAAAAGCAGCAAATTCGTACTAATATGTTTTGTAAACAGGAAGAGTTTATTAGTTATAAGGATGATGTAATCATCAAATATCAATTTCTTAAATTTCCCTAATAATGAAATTGTTTTTCTCTCAAGTGATTTGAAGAAAGTTTTGGTTTTAGGAAATAAATCTACAAGACCAGATTAAAATTAATGCCTACTGGTAAATAACTAATTTAAAGTCATTCTAGATATACTACTTGCAATGCAGAAGAGAAAACTAGGACTAAATACTATTCTCGACTGATTGATGAAAGTATTTGACTTACAATTGACGTTTGCCTGATAAGAAGTATGCACAAGTATTTAAAGCCTCAAATATACACAAGCTAAATGTTCTGGTTGCTCACGATCATCAGAGATAAATATTATGCTCATACTGTCCTTGGAATGATACCTTTTGAGGGAGTTGCGAATTAACTACATATTTAAAATTTCAATCGCAAGCTACTGAAATGTTCCATCGAAGAATGATGCAATCTTGAGTAAATAACCTGACAAAAAAATTTTCATCTACAACATTTTTTTTACTCTTTTTGCATCGATCATTTGATAATAAAGAGCTATTCGGTAAGATAACTAGCACTTTACAATTCAATTACAACTGATAATCTGCTAATCCAATTTTTCATTCATCAATTAGAACACAAAGATCAGGAATTTGTGACTTTAACGGTAGGTAGCAAGAGTGAAGTTTGATTTTATTATGTATAAGTCTTTTGCAATATCAAAATAATAGTAACTATGAACCGCGAAAGCCCTGTGCACATTTGCCACAATGACTTTAAGCACAAGCTTGGATGCCTTGATACTCTGCTTTGTGATTTGATGAGCTCCATTGAGCTGAAAGTTTGATTCTCAAATGAAAAGAGCCTTCTGATTATCACTCTCACAAGAGGAGAGAGGCAAGAACTCCAAACCAAGAGAATCTCTGCAGACAACTCTACTTTGAGAATTTTGCTTTGATTTCCTCAGCCATCTCTGGATGTTTCAATCGAACGTGTTGTAATAAAGCACCTTCAGAACTAAAAAATGACAACGAAAACAGTGAAAAATCTGCTTGTATGATAAAATAAGATTGCTACCCATATCCTTTCTGACAATTTTCCACTGGACATACGAAGCGCTTCTCAACTTCGGAAGCCGTTCTGCGGAATCTCTTTTTCTTTTCATCCTGATAGTCGTCTTGGACTGCTTGCTTGCTAGACGTTTCAGCTCTGTTCTTTGTTACTGACTGCGCAACTTGTGTATCAGCAGCCCCGTTTGCTTCCAATCTCGCTATTCGAGAGGTCAGCTCGTTCTTTTCAGTAATAAGTTCTTTTATCTACATCAATTAATAATATGTCACGAAAATATTTTCAAAAAATGGATTTACTTGATTAGTGAGCACCACATTCGCAACAAATAGTTTGCAATATTCTTGATAGTAGTTGGTATTAGGGTTATCTTGTGCTGCTAATAAAAGCAAAATAAGCGAATTAAACAGAGGAATTGAAAATTTTTTTGTACGCATTCCTGAATTGCCACCAACTCTCGTAGGCTGCATCCCCATACCAGCGCCAGCATAGAGGTCTAAAATTTGTTAAATTCTCTGTTAACTGAATGTATTAAGTGAATTCATACTTTCTTGGTCTGGGTATCTTTGATAGTTATTTAAACTATCAAGAAAATTTCATGAGGTAAAAGTGAACTTGCTTAGTACTTGTATTGATATCCATTGCCATTGATGCCGTTCATCTTAGAATGTTTTGTAGGAGTGACTAGATGGTTTCTAAGGATTTATTTTTATTTTTGACTTTAAGTTCTTATTAAGGGTCTTTGATTACTATTAAAAGGCTTTTTTATGACCGCGAGTCAAACTTGAAAAGCACAAAAAATAGCTCTTCTGGGTAGCTGCTACGACTATCAATTATTTCTCTTGTGATTCTCAATTTCTTCCCAAAAATCACTGTCTTCAGAAAATTGTATAAGATTTTCTTTGTTCAAAAAGTTCGACTGATTCTATCACACACATTGTTTGCAAAGAGGGTTGACATTATCAGTAAAATTGTTTCTTCTTCTACCACTTTTTTTTAGTTCCTGAATCATAGATGGCTGATACTAAAACGTATACCTTTAACTAGTGTACTCGCTCTTTAGCGGCAGACAAATAAAATTAATGATGATTATTTGAATATCTCTATATATCTACTGTATTCTATATATCTATTGTGTGATTCAGTTCAGAACCACTTTTCTTATTGATGTTTGTTAGAATAAAAAATTGTATCATAAAAAAACTACATGCTTATGAAATAGCTCTATGTAAATTCCATACAATTTTCCCAATCACAAAAGCACATTAAATAATGCAAAAATTAAAATTCGGTGCTTTCTCTTACTGACGATGCTGCTGTTTTTTTTTTGATTGAACTCGTAGAAAGTCGTAGAGATGCGGTTGCGAAAGTTGGAATTGTTGGAACTTCGATGGCCGAAACTTGTGTTACATCAGCTGTTTCTCTCTTTGGTCCCGGATGATATTTCCAGAAAATTTCAGATGGTGACTTGACGTCTTCTTTCACAGCCAGCTGCCCAATTTGAACAGCTTCATTCTTAAATGTTTCAAAATCACGCTTAATTGTCACACACTCTTCGAGCTTGCTCTCGATTTGTTCAATACAATTTGTGAATTCTGTTTTATATTTCGTTTTTAGAACTATCAGATTACTCTGCATCCTTTTCTCAGCTTCATCCCTGAAGAAAAGTTAGATTCCCGTTGAGAAAGTTAATTACATAGTAATGGCCAAAGGAGTTTTGATAAAATCTTTTAAATTCGATACTCGCTCTAAAATCGGGTTAATTTGCCGAATTAGCGATGTCAACTTACTTTGAATTTCAGTAATAGCATCCTGGAACTTAGTCTTCCATTTCTCTACTTGGAGCTCTGTATGTTTCATCAGGTAGAAGTAATGTCTCACGCAAGAAGCAAGTGCATCAGTATCAGTATGCATTAGTTCGGTGTTTAATTCGACCTCATCAATGTCTCTTGTCGAATCGAGTCCAGTATTGTCGAGATTGCCACGGTTGCCTGCCGAAACTGACCAAAAGAATACTCGAATAGCTTCTCGCAATGAGGGTGTCTCCATATGGTTGCATTTAGATAGCTGTAAAATGTCGATTTCGGCCTCCATTAGACTGGAATGAAGGTCTTTGATATTGTTTGTATATTGTATTGTTCTTTGGATCGGCTATTAAGTACAAATTGGTTTGAAGTTTACGAGAAGGGTTGATTACATTGTCAAGCTCAGGCGCACCAATGTAAAGGATAACTTCCTCACCTTTGACTTTTCCTTCTGATTGTCGAGCACAAACACAATTTCCCATTCCTTTTTCCGGAAAACGATATTTTTAAAAGTTGAGTTCTAAAATAGTTTATTTTTTATTTTTGGCAACTTCCTTGAGATATTTAATAAAGTACTGATGGACTTTAAATTGCTATATGCTTCGATCTTGCCTCACGTGCTGTGAGATTAAATAAATTTATTTTGACCAAATACTCATTTAAACGATCTCTTCTCTCCTTTTCAAGGAGAAAATCACTTAACAAATCATCAGAGACTCCACGCCTGATATTACTAAGTTTGAATCAAATCAATTTAGGAAAGGCTATTTTCCAAATTGAAGTTTCCGAATATATGAAGTTGGATGCATGCTTAATTGCACGATTCAATGGGAAGACTATAGAGGAAAAACTAGAAATAAACTGTCCAACAAAAAAGTTAAATTAAGTTGCTGTCATAAGAATCCTAATACCGTTCAAAAAATGTAAATCAGAAATGTAAAATAATTCAAATCCTTAGCAAAGGCGCTTCAATCTGCCCTCTAATTTGGTTTCTCAGAGCGTAATTTTTGGAAGTATCTAAGTTGTTGGCCATTATGTGAGTTCATGTATATCTTATCGCTCCTGCTCCTGGGTTCACTTTTGAATTTAGAGTCAAGCTGGTTATCTAGAATTATGCCTCTGAAAATTTCAGCTGAGAGAGCCAATTGTACATTTTCACCATGCGCAATACTTGTTGTTTGAATCAATATCATTCCGATAAGTAATTTGCTTTGAAGTCCTGAATAACACAAATATTCCTTGCCTCAAAATTAACTCCACTCAAATTTTGTGTGCTAATCCACTAAATATTTACCTAAATTGTTTCTATTTCTTCTTAATATTCTGGCAATCGAATTTCATTTGGCAAAGTTTGAAATCTAAGTATTCAACAACTTCGAATTTTTAGGGGTAAAGCAAAATTAGTAATTACATGTATAAACAAGGTGATATTGTGCGATTTCATCTCAAATTGAACTAACCAGAAGGACTTGCTTTCTTAGCTAAAATGAATTGAAATTACTCTGGCTTTGCTAATGCTATCTGAAATCCTCAAATTGTTTTTATGAGAACAACATGCTGCTGGTGCCTTTACCTGATTTTGATGAAAAATATTTCGTCAGAACCAGATTAATCCACTTTTAATGAAAGGCCAGTATTGAAAAAAACAATCTGCATGCGTAACTCCTAAGTCCAGATCACTGTTTCCTGAATGATCAGTGCTTACTGATAGAATAAAAGAAATACACGTAGTGTTTGTTGGATTAATAAGATTTTAGGATTTTACTGACCGAGCTTGGACCAATTTTTTTTTGTTAAGTTCAGTTACTATAATTCTACTAAATTTAGAACCTAAATTCAAATCAAGATCAGTGATTATTAGTAATAAATACTGAAAATTTAGAAGCACCATGAAAACCATTTCCGATCAGCAGGCAAGTAGTCCTTCATTGCCGTTAAAAGACAAATTAGAAAGCAAGGAGTTAAAAAAGAAATTTCCGACATCGTTAGCGATCTTAAATCCTTTCCATGGTCAATTATTTCTATAATCTTTTTAAAAAAGCTGAATACTTAACTTACTCACTAACGCGTTAAAGGCGCAATATTTAAGTATTCAATTTGCATTTGACCTCATGTCATTCAATACCCTAATTAACAATGAATCTTTCAGTCAGAGAAGGGAGTTCTCAGAATTGAAGATTGTCATGAACTTCCTTCAAAATTCAGATAACGAGGAATGCACTAGTAGCTGCTCATGTATGCCATCAAAGCCCTTGACAACAGATTCTCAGTCCCCCAGTTTCAAAAGTAATAGCCTCCATTCTAATGTTTCCAGTGCCCTCCAATATAATGAATACTCGGAACATTACAAGGCTGCTGAAGAATTTTTGGATATGAGAAATCTTGATATTGTGGAACCAATTCCTGTGAATTCAAAGAATGATCTACATTTACTAACCTTACAGAGAACGGATGGGAATATTGTGAGTTGCTGCAATGGGAATCCATCACCTGTGGCAATGCATCTTGAACTCACCAATTCAAAACTCATGACTCGAAGAAAATTGAATCGGGAATCAATTACTCAAATAATAATTGCAAGAGACACAACCATACAAAACAGTGGTTTTGAACAGGAGACTCTAGAAGTTCTTAAACATTAAACAGAATATTGAAGAGAAATCATTATCATTTAACAAAAGCAAGAACATTGTAATGTAATGATATTAATTAAGATTAATTAGAGTAACAATTAATTGAAATTAGCTTCGAATTCTTAAACATGTGTGCATTCGTAATAGTTTTTTTCAGTAATTAATGGATATTTATTTGCTTGTATCTATAGTGAATAATATGCATCTAAATATATATTCGCTGGTATCTCTAATATAATTGTGATTGAGTATGGATTGA
>ENA-UOUE01000555-UOUE01000555.1-compost-metagenome-genome-assembly--contig:-NODE-555-length-29308-cov-15.213027_pt1 | contig 29308 bp, 26 predicted proteins | sample MGYA00238146_ERZ747223 | MGnify/ENA primary metagenome ERZ747223 (study PRJEB28781, sample SAMN06268865) | compost metagenome | isolation source: single cell | place: USA: California, Emeryville, Joint...
ATGGTTTCACTTGAGTGGAGATCATAGAGTTATGCATCATAAATCTAAACTTAAGTTCTCAGCTCACAACTAACAATAATATAATTCAACCATTTGCTTTTCTATCAATTTTTACTCAATCCATGAAATATAATTGATAATCACAAAAAGTTATTTATGTCGCATTTACGGTTTCCGTGTCGGGTGTATCACCATTCTTTGCCTCAGTTTTTTCCGTTTCTGTTTCAAATCCCAATTTACGCTCATACTCAAATGCTTCGACCCACTCAGGCGCGATGAACTGCGGGTTCATCGAACTCATAAAGAAATCTTTCCATTCAGTAATAAAGTGGAATATCTCTGCCTCGGTCTTGAAAGTGTCTACAACCTTCTTTCCCACCATATTCTGCTTCAGCTTATTTCCTCCGAACTCCGTGATAAAATTCTTTGCCACATACTCCTCCACAAAGAGTTTCTCAAACTGCTCGTCTACCACCACAACCTTCTGCTCATCAAACTTCAACTCCATCAGTCTCTTCTTTCCCTCCTCAGTCAAATTCGGGTCCTCGAGAATCTCACTAAACGTCTTCTGCATAGATTTCTTAATTGTGATTAAACTGTCATTTGGAATTGTGTCTCCCTTTTGCTTGTAAGCAACAATCATGTTTTTTATTGAAAGGAACTCTCTATTGAGCTTTATTTTATCATTAGGCTCTTGCTCCGAGATGCCATATCTCAGCGATATCTTATTTCGGTATTTAGTGCTCTCTTCTAGATATTTACCTCCACATCTCCAGCACATTAATACGAAATCATGCGCTCTATGCGCCTTAAATCGATCAGGTAAGAACGCTCGATAGAGATCTGGCATGATACTGAATTTCGAATAGCTCTGAGTGTGGCCGCACACCATACACTGGTTCACTCGTGCGACTTTACTAAATTTCTCGCTTAAAAACGCGTCATTAGCGTTTTTCGTGTCAACAGGCTCGAAAAGCAAACGGATTGTTGTGTATTTCTGGTCTGGTACGAGCACCGCGAGTTCTTTTTTCAAGTAAAAATCAATTTTATCTCGATCACAGTAACTGAGCAACTCGCCATTAGGTTTCAGCATACAGCAGTTCTCATATCCTCTCTGAGCGTTCGACTGAAGGCTGTCATACTTCTTCTTTCTCTCGAGTTTTCGCTCAGTTGCTTTGGATTTAGTCATTATCATCTGCTTGATGTCATAAACCTTTCTTTGAGTCCCTTGTAAGATCTTCTGGATTTGATCATTATATTTCTCATAGAAAAGATCAAATAGCGGCTCTTTGTTCACTCTCTCGTAAAAGTACGAGAGATGATTCGAAAAGCCTTTATCCTGAGTTGAGATCGCTACGAGGTCTATTAACACTTCCAGCACGAGCTTTTTATCGCATATTTCTTGAGGGTGAACATCGATTTCTCGAGCATATTCATCAGCAAGCTCAACGATGTTTAAGAAAGTGTCTAGTAAGGCGTCTCTTTGAAGAACCGTTAGGTTTTTTTCATTCACGAGGTTCTTCTCCTTGAGGATATGATCGATTTCCTTAGCGAAATATTTTGAAAGTTTGATTGCTGTGAACTCCTTTAACTGATATGTATCGAGACATTCCTTTTGCATTTTAGAGAAGAAAGCCTCGAATCGCTTCAAATCGTCCTTGAATGTCGCTCTCAGCTCTGTCATCAATTTCGCTCTGAGGTATCGCAGGTAATGAGAGTCAGCCGCCGCGTAATTTAACTGGTCTTTCGCCAATGGTCGAATCCTCCAGTCAGAAACCTGCAGATTCTTTTTCTCTTGTTTCTCGAGGTTTAGCCCGCAGTACTTATTCAGAAGCGTCACGAGACTCATATCCTCTTTTGAATGCAGCAAACCGAAAGCATATTGCAAATCGAAGTAATTTACAACAAAAATCCCGAAATCTCTGTTCAGCCATTTCAAGTCTGATCTTCCAGAGAAGAAAATCTTGCAGATCGTTGGATCAGCAAAGATGGGGGAGAGATTCTCCTGGATAACATCATGCAACGCGATAGCGTCGATGATGTAATCGTATTTCTCAGTAGAGATCTGTATTAAGCACACATATCCTTGGTAGCTGCTTTTGTTGGACTGTTCTACATCAACTCCAAGGCTTTTTGAGAGTTTGATATCATTAGCAATGACTTCTTTGAGTTGTTCCTCAGTGTCGATGATAATGAAAGACTGGTCGACGTAAGGCTTGAGAGTTACGGGATCTTCAAACATGAAGGCTTGAAGAGGGATCGAGCGTATTCTGTTCTCGATCTCAGCCTTGTATTCAGGTGTATAAAATTCAGCTGTTGAGTCGACTTTGTTGTCTCTTAGCCGCTTTTTGAAGGCTTTTTGCGGCTTGATGAGTTGGTCAAGGGGATTTTTAGAAAGCATAAATATGATTTTAAAAAACTATTAGATGATTTCTGATAAGGTCAGGCTTTTCAGTTTTAATTGTCCAATGATAAGGTAAAGTAGCGAGAGAAAGTGATAATTTGACAAGTGTATCTGCCTATTAATTATCTTTTGGCGAACCGAATGGATTAACGACCGACTCTTCTAGAAATTCAGGGAACATTCTACTTGCAAGTGTTCTTGAGTTAACTGTGGCATTTCTGCTCAGAAATCATGAAGTCACAAACAAAAGTAATATCAATCAGATCTTGGATGGCCAGCAGGTAGCAATAAGAAACGAAATGTAAAAAAGGGTGATACAGTGTTAGAAAGAGGAAATCGTATGAAGCCAATCTACTTATTTCAATGGGATCTTACTTGCTTCGAGGATTCCATCTAAATTAACTTGCCCAAAGTCAATTTATTCAAATAGACTGATAGCAAGGAGACATCTAAGAGTGATAAGGTCACATTTCTGTTATGGGATAGAAATTCATTTTACAATAGGCAGTAATTTTTCATCAGTACCATCAGAAGTTAAAATTGGTGAATTCACTCAATTAACGATGTCCGAGGTTGTTAATGCTGTTGGGTTTATCTCTAAATTTGAAATGCGTTTTGAAGATTTTGTAAAAGTGCGTTTGGTTAATAGATCACATTTATTTGGAACTATCATTATAGTTTGTTATAGAAAAAAGATAATACTACTCATGGAAAGAAAAATTCAAACTCTCGTCCCAACCACTCTTCGTCCCAATAACACCACATCTAATCAGTCAGGAAGAGAACTCTCTCCTCTAAGAAAAGTTGATCTCAAAACGAGTGAAGTTCTAAGGGCAAGACGCACAAGAGAAGAACCGGGACATGTCAGAAAAGCCGGTTTTAAAGGATTGATACGCTCATCAGCAAACGAAGGCTTCCAATCTTTCATCTTTTCAGTGAAAAACTCGAACGCTGAGGATATCTTCCGTCCACTAAACCTGACTTATTCACTCATTACTTCAAAAAACAACCCGAGTAGCAGTCAGAGCTCCAATCAAAGCAAAAACCAATCTTCCAAGAAAACTCCGACAGATTCTGAAAATCCAATCGTTGTAGATCCTTCTCCAAAGAAGATACGGCACACGAGAGCGAGGCCATTTGCAACAGCTGACAATCGGATCAACCTATCGAAAAAATCTCATTTGGGGAAGTCTCAGGCGAACAAAGAGGGAGAACTAAATGAACTTCATAGAAGCGAGAACAATGAGGATGATTTGGAAAATTTCCTCAAGCAATTGAAGGATCCTCTAGAAAAAGGTGATGTGAAAATAACCAATGAGGGCAAAGAGTTGACTGAAGCCAAAAACATGATAGAAAAAACTGAAGCAATGGGGACGGTTGAGCCAATAAGCACAGTTAAAATTCAAAAGAAAAGCAATATGTAAATAAGGAAAAAAATAAGGAAGATACGCTTCCTTTTTAAAGTTATTTGAAAATAATTGAAAAAAAGATAAGATATTCATATTGGTTCAATAAATTGAGTGGGATCCTTAATAGAGATATAAATGAGTATAAATTTCGAGTAATGTGTGTGTGTTAATATTTATTGCATAATGTTATAATCATTCTCGTCAAATTAATACTATTAAAACTCATATGCCTCTGTTTCTGGTAAAAGCTTGCTCCTCAATATCTCTTGATAAATTGAAATCGTTTTAACAAACTTTTTTTTAAGGAGATGAGAATAGAAAGACTTTAAGAATCGTTGAGAAATATTCAAAAATCAATATTTGTTTAATTATTTTTATTGAAAGCAGATTCTCCAACACAAAATCATGTTCAAAAACTTCTGTGCCAAGAAGCGTTATCGAACGTTATCCGCTTCAAAAAGTTCTGTAAAACTCAACGAGAGTTTGAACATTACGCGATTGAATACCATTTTCGAGGAAGATTTGGCTCTACAGAAACGACAAACTAAAATCGAGTTTCAAGAAGGTAATTGCATCAATTGTAAGACCGCATTAACCGATCCAAGAGGGGAGCTATATCAGAGGAATAGTATTCACGTCGGACAGTCGTTACTTTCTAGTAGCTGGACTTAAAAAAATAGGGATTTTCGAAACTTCTTCAAATGATCTCAATCATGAGTTTACTGAGATTCACAAAGGTCAGTGCCTATTTGCTCTTTGCGGTGAGATTGTAAAAAACTTAATAACAGGTGCAATGCAAGGGATAGATATTGATGGTTTAGATGCTCATTTTATTACATGTGCTGCTGACTCTCTCGCGTATTTCAACTTCCAGGACAGGAAACTGCTGTACACTCAGTCCCTCCCCGAGAAAGGTGCCAATTCTCTTTTTAATTTATTGCTGAAAAATACGATACTGCTTTAGGGGAGTTGCGATGCGTGAAATTATCTGCCGATGGAAAGCTTGCGGCAATTGGGACTGAGAAGTCTAACATTTACCTCTTCAATTGTTTTGAGAAGCAGATTATTTTCAAATTCAATCAGGCCCATCAAGGCATATATTTTCCAAGGACAAACAGAAGTCTAACTCTTCAATAGATACTGTGATGGCGATAACTTTCTCAAAAAACCTCAATTACATCTTCACTGGAAGCTCCGATAAATTTGTAGGGATGTTCGACGTGAATAAATTAACAAAAGTCGACGCTTGGAATTTTATCCATACAAGTCCATAGCCAGCTAGAAACCACTTATAACCAACTTTTCTAGACGCAATTTTGGCGATTCGATCCTATGCGGACGACAAAATGTTGATAACTGGCGCAGCAGACAAAATAATTGCGATTACAGATCTCACAACGAGGGAGGTTGTCAAGAGATTTGAGCATGCTCATAACAGTACAACTCAGCCGATCATTGAGTGCTAAAGCTTTACAAGGCACTATTTTTTCTATTGATTTAACACGCTGCGAGAAATATTCAATCAGTGGCGATCGAGCTGGAGATATCTCAATTTGTGATTTGGAAAACTATCAGCATATTTTTCGATTTAAGAGCGTTCACCAAAGTAACAAAGTGATGCTGACTGCTGCGATCATAAATACTAATTAAAAAAGAAATAATAAGAGGATTGTGTATATCACATTGCGGACGTTATATTGTCTCTGGAGCCGTTGAGGGATATGTTTCGAAGTTAGATTTAGGAGAAGCCCAGGAGTTTTGCGTGAAACAGAAAAATTATAAAGGTATCATCTAAAAATAAATATCTTACTAATTTTCAATAATAATTCGAAATTGAATAGATTGGGTTGTTTGTATCGTTGTTCCAAAGCAATTGAATTGGGCAGTGATAGGTTCAAGAGATGGAACAATAACGATTTATGACATGAGCGTGCAGAAGCAGATGCGCCGTTTAGAAGACACACATGAAGGTAACGTAACATGGCACTTCATTATTTACATGTCACGGACTGCTAGGAGGAGTAGCTACTTTGTGTATTTCTTGGGATGACAAATACCTCTTTTCTGGAGGGGAGAGAGGTAGTCTCAAAATGTGGGATTTGGAATCGGCCGACCTGATGTTTGATTTTGGAGCGATTCATAAAGGTAAATATTTGAAGCCTTCATTCTTCTCAAGAAAGTGTGTCCTCAGATCAGATAAAAACGATTATTCAAACAAAAACAAAAGATACTCTTATTACAGCCTCGAAAGATAAATTCATCAGCATCATAGACATTGAAAAGAGGGCGGTGGTACATTCGTTTTCTCCATTAGACAGTAACATAAAATATAAACGATTATACTTTGGTACTAATAACAACTGTCAAGGTCCCATTACAGTAGCAGCGCTCTCAAATTCAGGCACCTACTTGGCTTATGGAACGTTGGAGCCATATTACAGAGTCATCGAGTTAAAAACGAAACAAGAAAAGTTTAATCTAGATAAAACATTCAACCGTACACTTCCTATCAAATGCTCATCATCATCATTTTTGATTTCTTGCTTTGAAATTAGAATGGATATTGACGCTTATGTATACTCCTGACGATGCTTATCTTATTGCAGGTGGAGCTGCGAAGTATTTTCTAGTGCATGATGCATCAAACCCTTTAGTCTATTACAAAATCAACGCACATAATGGTATTTTTCTTCTCTCGTTTATCATCATAAATGAACCTCCGCCTAATAGACTGGGTTTTCACGATCGCGCTTGATCAGTCAGGGAGATTCTTATACTCAGGCTCAACTGACAGAAGCGTTGTCGTCACTGATTTGAAAAGCCGCCTACCTATCCACAAATACAACCAGATGCATCAAGGTATGGTGATATGAATTACATTTAGTGTTATCCTTCGAAATATCATTTAGATACGATAGTGACGGTGGCATTGTCTAAAGATCGACGATACATTCTAACCGGCTCCAAGGATCACACTGCAGCTTTTTTGTTGAACACTCTTGAAATTGATGACCTTATGGTGTCTAGTAACCGCTTCTTTCTAATGAGGATTCACTAACATATAGCTAATTTGAATAGCCTATCGATTTACGAATCCGAAAGAAGAGCATCTTACCTTTAAAAAACTGCTGATGCTTCACATCACACGCCTGATACTAGCTAAAGAAGTACAAAAGGTCTGCGAGATATTTCAGGCATATCCAATGCTCGTGATGATGCCATTCGGAGTTAATGCCTTCCATTTCGCGTCATTCATCGAGGCTAATAATCAAGCCTACATCCAGCAATGCATCGATAGCAAGATCAGCTATCTCCCATCTATCCAAAACTATACTGGGCTGCATTACCTCCTCCAGTCAGCAACGAAAGATCCTGCTCGAATAAACGCTATTCTCAAGCATTCCGATGTTTTATTCGATCCTCGAATGAACACAGATGGCCTGCTATCGACATTTACCTCCATTTTTCTGAAGCTACTGGAAATGGACAGCATTTATGTTGCTACTTTCCTTAACACCTGCCTATGTCTGCCTGAAAAGCAGATACTAGCCGCGATTCCCAGCTTTGGAAAAATAAATACTCATACAAAAAAGGTCTTTGCCACTTATTCGACTCCAGTTCCTTCAGAAGAGATGCTCGAGCCGTTAAACTCACAGATCAACGAAACAGGCAACTCGCAATTGAAAGTGAGCTACTTCAGAATCCCACTAAATTTCAACCAGCATTCAAAACAAATGCTTATGCTGATGAAAGTCTTGCTCGCTAATAATTGCGAGGATATCTTTCGAACGAAAGCTCTGAAACTGTTGATTGAATATGCATGGAGCAATGCGAGAAGTTACACATTTATGACTACCATTTCATACTCCATTGGGATGATACTGTTCTCAGTGAATGTAGGTCTCAAGCAACAGGTTTTACCACTAGAAATAGTTAGTTTCGCGTTCTGTGCGTGTCTCGCGGTGATTGAGATGGTCCGAGCATGGGCGAGTCCTCGGATTTACATTCGAGAATTATGGGATCAAATCAACGCGCTTGCCTTAAGTTCCAGAATGACTGGCTATATACTGCAATGGATCGGAGTCGACAACTCAATTGTACTATGGTTTTTCTATTTCGCCTTGTGGCTTGGCTTTGTGCGGTGGATTGCGTATCTAAGATTCTTTCGCGCTATGAGTATCTATCTATAGTTTCTGAAACTCTTATCGCTTATTATTTTTTGTTTTTCTCCCTTCTAGGACGAATCGTTCGGATGATCGTGCAGATATTTTATGACTTAAGAAGCTTTTTCATCGTGCTGATGTTCAGTGTCGTTGGATTCGCGCTGATGTTCTCTCAGCATAATGAAGTCGATGGGTTCAACGTGATATTGTTTAACACATATGCAACGGTATTTGGGGAGTTTGAATATACAGGATTAAATACAGCTTCGACTATATTCATCTTTATTGCGACAATAGTCCTCACGATCGTCTTGATTAACATGATAATTGCAATGATGGGTGAATCTTTCTCTTATGTGCAACAAAAGAGAGAATTCTTTCACAATAAGGAGAAAGTGAGCATGATTCTGGAAAGTATCGTGATGAGGAGATTCACCAAGCGAATATTTTGCAGAAAACGCGTTAGACAAGTGGATGAAGAAGCCCCGAAATATCTTTTTGTGGTTGAGGAAGGTGAAAGTGATGATTTCGAAATGACTGAAGAAGAGATACTAAACAAAGAGGTTCAGTTGCTATCGAAGCAGCTCAAAGCAAACTTCCAAACACAACATCGGATGAAGGTCCGATGTGATGAGTTGGAGAAACAGTTGAGTCATCAGGTTGTGAGTGCAGAGAGAGAACGAGAGCAGATTTTAGAAATGATGGAAAAGCAGTATAACATTCTCAGCGAGAGTATAGAAAAAATGAATGCAAAAATTGACCACCTCTTCGGTGAAGCTCCAAATGTCTTGGCTCATGCACAAGAGACAACAAAGGAACCTTATGCTTTTGCAGTGCGAAATCGAGAATATTTTGAAGCGAAATAAATGAAGAAATTCACCTGGGAAAAAGTTATATGATTCTTAAAGTGTAAATGATTGATTGATAGCAACAGATTAATTTTTAGATCAAACCTTTACTTCTATTATTCCGCAGTAAATTACAATATTACCTCCAATTTTTGTCGTTGCTTGTTTTGCATCAAGCGACTCTGAGAGAGCTGTCTACAATTGTGTATCGAATTGATAGCAACTAATATTCTATCAATAGACAGTAAATTATGGGAGTACTGTTTCATTAGCACCACTTGAGCAAAATAAAATTATTTTCTTATTTTAGTATTGCTTATAACACTCGATTATTAGTTCAAACTACATGATTCAGGATATAGTTCTCAAATCTAATTCAAAACAACTTTTATTTTTATTAAGCATGCCTAAATACTTGTTCATTGCGAGAAGCTGCCTTCTTGAAGGAACAATCATACCCTATCAACCAAGCGACAACGATCTCGTTCTCTCAGAACCATGGAAAGGTGTCTTTCGAGTCATCTTGGATGGAGTAAATGTAGCTCAGAAGCTGACCAAACTCGTTACCACCTACGATTATAAGCTCATTCTTACATCGAAATCGAAGGAAGCAGGACAAATTGACGCAACACGCACTTTCGAAAAGGCTTGCTTAGACAAAAACATCAAGTACCCAGGAATCTACGCCATTGCCGTTCGTGATGCTGAGCAATTTCCTCGTGTGGTTTCAGACAAACCAGAGATAATTAAAGACAGATCTCATGGGATTCTTATTGCGGGATACGACATTGAAGAAGATGGCAAAGCTTGTGTAAGAAAAGCCCTTTCAGCTTTGCTATCTATTTCGGAATCAACAAGAAAAAACCATCTGATCGTTGAAGACTTCAAACAAATCCAAGAAGCTGCAGCACGTGAAGGTTGGAGGACCAAGTTAATCGACCAGGACCATACAATGAATAAAGTTATTGATGAGCTATTGGAGGAAGAATCAAAGCGCAAAAGTTCAAGATACTCCACATTACAACCGAACAAGCCCTCAGAGATCAAGCGAGTTGACAATGATTTCTCGTTGCTCGGTAAATGCAACAGTGGAAGTTATATTTTCAAACGTAACTCCTCTGGAACTGAATGGATCGGCAAGCCCTGTGGTAAAAATATCACTGAGTCAGACATAATCGCCAAAAAGCAAAAGGTTGCGTCAGAGTTTTATGAACGATACGGCGCTATGACACCTAAAATCGAGCTTTCAAGACAGAAATCAACAGATGCTAACATCATTCATCTCATGAAAGAAGTCGATCCTAATGTCAAAACCTATGAAGAGGTCTGTGGGGACAAATTCGATCCAAAGAATCCCATCCCGGAAGGAAAAATTGTTGATAAAGCAGGAAAGACTATTGAAGAGAGAGGCCTGGGAAAAATGTTAGCTATCGCCGCTTTAATCAACGAAACTGAAGCATTTGGAGACAAAGGCGAGAATATAGGTATCAGGAAGACGCCAGATCAAGCTGTAGCAGAAACCGTAAAATTGGACTTTGGGAATGTGTTTGAGAAAAAAGAAGATGATCGCCCAAAAAGATCGATTCGAGTTTCGAAGGGAGCTGTGGTGGAGTTCGACAAACTTCCAACTCGAACAAAGAAAGAATTCTTAGAGACGCTGGTCATTCTGGAAGAAGAAGATGAGACGGAATTTACTGCATTCTTTAATCGAGTAGGATTAGTAGGAGAGAAAAAAGTTATGTCAGATCTGGGATCAACAGCAGAAGAAATTACGAAGTGGGTAGTGACGCGCCGACAAACGCTACTAAATGAATACGCTCCAGACTTGAAGAAGTTTAGATTATTCGACTTGGGTGAAAATAAAATTCAATCGCAATACATTGAGATTGATGACTTTCCCTCTAACTAGTCTAAATCCATAGTATTTTCGTTAAAAAAAAAAACATTGATGATTTCAAAGACGCGGTAGGCGGTAGTAATATTCAGAAAAATCCTTTATATGATTTCTTAAAATGATGATATCAGTGTGACAAGAGAAAACCTTGAATTGGTAGTAGTAGTATTTGAGGTTTGCTACGGCTTATTTCAACATAAAGTGATTCTTGGCTATCACTTACTTCATCATAAAAACGAATAGCGAATTGATATCGTCAAAAGTTTGTTTTTTCTCTGCATCAGAATAAGAAAATAAAATTAGGAAATGGAGTATCGTGTGATTGGTTTTTTCTCTCTGCTGGGCGTGTTTTTGGTCGTTACGTGGATTATTGCTCTTAATACCATGTCAAACGATGATATGCTAATCCCAGGCGGGCTTGATTATGGGATCAGAGTGCATATTGACAAAATGAAGGGAAGTAACCAGAAGAATGTTGTTTTCAAAGACGATATCACCACTACCAGCAGCTCTGATCACCCGGTTGCACCAATACAGCATCCAGAAAATATGGGCATTGATGTGAGCGCAGCTACTGATCCTATTGCTACAGACCAAGATGAGTCGCTTTTGCTTAATAAGACGCTGTCTGATACAAAACCAGCAAAAAGATCTAAAGAAGAGAAGTCTAACGACCACGAAAACGAGCATCCACATGAGCAAGAACTCGATAAAAAAATGAAAAACAGCGCTGTTCTGCTTTATAAGACGAACCCCTTTCGCAAGCTGGCTGCTTACACGAAATCGTTGAGCTCAGATGAGCAATTCAAAAGAGACAATTCCAGCAGCGAAGAGATTGCCAGCAACCCATATTATTGCGACTTGGTCGACACAATTAATTTCTTTGAATACGAGAGATTCTTTGAAGAAAAGAACTATTACACTGATGCTATCCCGCGTAAGGATATTTAATTCGCTTCATCATTAATCTATTGGACAGACGGGAAGAAAGCTCAAGGCTTTGAACAGTTATTCAATGGCAGTACCCGCATTCAAATACGTAATTCGAAAGTAGATCCGAATATTCAAGTTTTCTTCACCCAGAAGAGCTCGCCGTATATCCTTGAAGCTCTTGAAACCAATACATTCTGCGTGAGTCAGCAATATAGCGCCGTATTCAATGATTCTGGATTAAATGATATCTTTAGTCTCCTTCCACTTCTGAGGTAATCATAACCACGTAGCCTTTTATCATAGCATGCTCTTAGCAAATATGAGCAAAAATGGCCGGCTGAGTCGAATACCTGCTTTAACAAAAGTGCTTTTGCCCCAAAAAGTTACCGATTAAATGGTATTAGTGTTTCAGATTTCAACGCTGTTGTGCTTATAATTATATGTTTATAGAGCAAACGGACTGTTCAAGCTTCTTTACGACAATAGCGGAAGAACTTGAAAATGAAAAGCCCATTGACTACATCCTAAGAATTGTTGACAAGTCTGGAGACAAATCAACTCAGCGACTCGATGCTGAAAAAATGAAAAAATTTCTAGAAAAGTATAACAGCGAGATGTGCGAGGAAAAAAACACTTTGAACGATACCCAAATTGTCGTACAGAAGATGATTAATAATATGCTTCTTCTAGACGGATCCTCGGAGTTTGTTCTCAAATCATTCATGATGATAAGCTCAACTAATCCGCTTATCGTGCATTATCATGATGGATACCTCAAAGTTCTTAAGACAAATGGCGAGGTAAATTTTGTTCAAACTTCTAAGCTGAATCATGATTCATCAATCCTCTCCTACAGGGAAAATCAAAATCTCTCCAAGAAGATATCGATCAATTAGATTTCGTGCAAAATAGCAGCTGGACGGTGATGACTTATGATCAGTTGGCTGAGAAGATCTTGTCAAAGGTAACATACAAGAAAAAAATCACAGAACTCAGTCAATAACACTTTTGTTAGAAAAACGCAGCTTCACCAAGTGCGTTCGTCCATGAGCTCAGGAAAAAGCTACAAGTGGCAAGTATTCACCTTGCAAGGTCAGTAGCGCCTGAGCTGACTAAAAGAAGTGGGAATTTCCGAGTCTATGAGCTTGAATTTTTTATGGATAGTGATCTTAGTCCCTGGCTGTTGGGTGTGAAGAAATCCCCAGACTTTAGCTATGGAGGTTCTTCTGAGGAGACGAAATTATTGCAGGATTTGTTCGAAATTCAGTTTGCTTACCTGAAAAGCAGAATGAAACGCGTTTTTCAATTGGTCACGGACTATCTTGGGAGTCTCGACCCGTCTAAAGTACAGGAGGATCCAAAGGAACTGGCAAAGTATCAAAACACGTATCAGCTGTTAAGCAGGGACTTTCTCGAAAATGATTTTAATTACAGCCCAAATAACACTTGGACTAAAATCCTTGATCTAAATGACGTCGGTGAAGGCGTTTTTCAAGGATTATTAGGTCAGAACTGTGCTTAGTACTCATGATTTATTAATATATGTATTATCGGACTCATAACCTCGTAATTCTTTTATTATTTGCCTTAGAAACGTATTTTCTGCTCCATTACAACGCAGCCCTTTCATAATTCTTTTTGGATCTACAGTTTATGATTGAAGCCTGTATTTGAAGAAGAGACTAAATAACAGATGCAAATTTTATAATTCCAACGTCTCTTGGCTGTTCAAAGGTACATTAACTCGTTGGTCTTTACTGATCCAAAAGTTTATGTGCCAAATAATAACACGAAAATACACAAATAGAAGTTTAAAATTTTGGGACAATGTCAGCTAAAATTCTAAATTTCTTTCAAAAGAGATCTCAGCATCATATCTATTGTTTATTATCTTCAGGTATCATACCGGATAGGAATTTTGTCACTGGCGGCATGTATGCCAAATCAGAAAAACGCATTCTCAGATGATCAAATGCCACAACTGTGTTATTATTAGCGTAATCGAGAAAAGCTGGATCCTCGTCTTTCGACTGGCCAAGACCCGTGATCTTCAACTGTCTTCCGTACTTTACAGAAAAATGAGTGAGGATGGTCCTCCATGCCTTCATCTTCATCCCTTGGAAAATAGCTTCCTTATCTGTTGAATGCTTCTTCGATCTCGCTTGGTTCGCAGCATCATGACTGAAAGTTGCCTCGTGAATCAGGATTGTTGTATCTGGAGCATCCCTCACCAACTTTGGCGCAGGACGAGTGTCACCAGAATATACCATTTTCCAGCCGTTTTTATGTCCTATCACGATGCCCTGAGCCTGCTGACAATGTACAACGTCCACACTCATAAACTGCGTAATTCCGAATTCATTTTGCAGCATCGCCTTCATTTCAAGCAGATTTTTCCACGAATCACTTTGCATTTTCTGCAGATGATCAACACCTCGTTGATTCTCAAACCCACTGTTTTCATAGCCTTCAATCGAAGATAACGACTCAAGTCTCCACAGAATACTCTTCTCAGTGCTCTCGGCTTTCGAGTTGATATGCTGCGAAAACACAATTTTACAGTTTAGGTTTTCAATTTCCTTCTCATAATGATGAATCCAAGCTGCCATATTCAATGGAATTACTAAATACACAGGCTCTTTGCTACCACCATTCCCTTCCTGTTCAGTTACCTTGTTTCTTTCAGACAACAATTGCATGATCCCGAGGTGATGGTCTCCATGCTTGTGTGTTATGAAAATAACTCTCAGTTTTTTTAGCAGCTCCTTGCTTTTTTTCACTCCAAAGTGATTTTTCATTTGATAATCAGCTCCTTCACCGCAATCAAGCATAATACCGACATCATTCTGATCAACGAATCTTAGATAGATGCAGGACACGTTTCTATAGCTTAAAGGAACCGTTGAAGCCGTTCCAAGAAAAACCAGTTCAGGATCACAGCCTTTGAACAAGTTTAGCGCTGAAAGATTGGCTGGGTTGCTCTTAGCAGCTTCGATCTCTTGAAGGATTGTTTTATGAGCTTCTTTGAGAGGAGGATGGTCTTTGAGGTCAATGGTCTGGGACTGGGAGCTGTATTCTGGAAGAGCAGACTTAAAGCCTTGTGATTTCGATGGAGCGAGCATATAATCCACCAAATATGCAGGAATTGATTTGTTGGAGATCTCAGGCAGTATTTTATCAAGCATAATAGCTTCAGTGCTTCTTTCAGGGCTCATCTCTGGGAAAAATTGTGGAAAATAGTGTTTCATTAATTGCACGTAGGCAAAATGTCGGAATTCTTTGCGATACTTTCCGTTGAATTTTGGCGTCATTGTTTCAATCTCAGTTATATGCTCATTAATAAAAATATGGTGGGTAGAAGGACTAAATTTCGCGATCCACTGCTTATAGAGCTCCGACTTTGCAATATCTGGACTCACGGAATGAACAATCATTGCGAGTTCTTCCTTCTGTGGGTTGATATTCTCCTCGAAAAGACTGGTAATTTCAGGAGCTTGTATAAGGTTTTCAACACATGAAAATGTAGGACAATCGACGATAACAAACACTTTCGCAGCCCTTTCTGGCTCAGTTATTTGCTCTGCAGAGTATTTTTGCCCATTGATCTCAAGTGAACCTTCCCTGAGCAGGTCCTTGATTAGTTTCCTTGGAATCGGCAGCTCTTTGAGCTTTTCCTCCAGCACTTTGCCTCGAATATTTTTCGTTTTACAAACATAGCAAACCACCGATTTTCCACTCTTTACATCTTTATCAACAACCACAGGTATTACTATTAGATCTTCATCCTCGTATCTTCCATGGTCTACGATATATTTTTCAGCATCGTTGACATCGTGCTTTGATCTCATCTTATTTCTTGAGAGAAACTCTTCCAAATCCGAAAAGATGTACTCGTAATCAGGCGTCGCAAGGATTTTATTAAGCATTTCATCAGAGGAAATTCCAAGTAGTTTCTTTTTCGTAAGGAATTCGTACCCGCTGTAGCTGAGGATTCTGTTTCCGACAAAAGATCGAGAGCCATGCAATAGCGATAGGTAGCCCGGAGGACCGTAGAGTTTAACATCAGAGGCGGCATTGTATTCTGGTAAAGTGATTAAGAATCCAATCAGCCCGGCGATGTGGCTTGTTTTGATTTGAGTAAAGAAAAGATGGGAAGTTTTTGAATAGTTGATGAAGTGTTCTGGGAAGAATCGCTGCATGAGCTCGGGCAAATTAAAGATGTATTTCCTTCTTTCGGAAATCAGGACCACAGTGGGAACTGAATGAGAGTGGTGGTTTTGAATGACTTTGAGAACCAGTTTCATTCAGCTATCCTTTCAAAATTGATTAAAATGACTTTATTTTTAATATGAGGACTCGAATCAATCAACGAGACTGATATAGGAACTATCTTAGGTCCATCCTGAAAGCTATTAAGAGTATTCACCAGGGTTAAGTGACAATTTAATTGAGGAGCAAGTGTGCTGTAATTTTCAATAGAAATATGCAAATGTTGATATAAATTTGGTTATAGACTGTTGAATATATTCACATTGCAAGTAATAAAGTGATGTAATTATGTAGTAGATGAGAGTATTTCCCTTATATTCCTTTGGTAATTCTAAAGAAATGTATTTGGAGGTGTTTGCTTTCAGTCACCACCAAAATATTGTTATGAGTAAGAAATACCAAAGTATCCCCTCTCTTATCGAAGAGAAGGTGCCTTTTCTTCAGACTTCCGTTCTCGATATTCATCACGTTCAAGAATTTGTTATACTGACACACCCAGAACGTCTTGTCGAACTTGTTCATCAACACCGATGACACATTGCTCAAGCTCTCCTCAAACGCACACATCTTTGGAGATTTTCCTTTTGGATTGCTGAAATTCCAGTAAATACTATCCATACTGCTTCCTGCACAGATCAGAGTATCTGTGGGTTCAAAGTATTCCAAATAATCCACGATTTCATAGCAATATTCACGCCTCAACCGATGTTTAATATTTTTCGTGTTCCAGTCATAAATCAGAACTTCCTCTGCCTCTCGGCAGCCCATAGCCAAGAAATTATGAGGTTTAATGAACTTCAGACTTGCGCAATAGCGGTTTGAAGGTGTTTTGATATCTTTCGTTTGTCTGATCACAGCTTTGCTTTTATCATCACTGCCTGCGAATTCAAAGACTTTTAGTCCTTCAAACTCACCACCGACAACGATGAAACCTTGCTCTTGAAGAAGTTCGATTGCCCAAACTGGCCCTTCGAACTCGAAGTCATCGATACACTTTAAATGGTGGTTCCACACACGCAAATGGCCATCAAGGCTGGTCGTGAAGAGAAGATTTCTTGAAGAATGGAACCTCAATTGTGAGATTAGGTCGGTGTGCGCGGGTTTGACTCTGATCTGCTTTCCAGTGCGCAAATCGATAATAAGGAGCACAAAATCTGTAATTTCAGGTGAAAATTGCTCTCCTGACACAACTAATAAGTTTACGTCAGAAAGGTAGACACAAAGACTCTTAATGCTGGTCAAAGATGTCTTTACGCGGCCGAGGGGGGATAGGATTGGTCGGACAATTGAGAAAGTGTTCGAAGTCATCGGTTGATAACTTGGTTTAAAAAAATAAATAAACCCTTGATTTGAATAAGAGAGCTCAGCACATTCGATCAGGAGGCACCCAAATCTATTTCAAATCTGCAATTTTTAGCACCAGAGGCCTGAAAATCACTCAAGTAGCTGAGAAGGAGCTTTCGTTTGCCAAACAAAGACTCATTTGAATTTTCGAGTCAACTCCGTCATTATTATTGGTGCCATCTATCATTCAGAAATATTGTTGAAAGAAGTAAAATCCGACCGCAGCAACTCTCTTCTGAATAGATTGGAGGTTGGCTTTTAGAACTCAAAATCCTTTTTGTCAGCATAATCTTCGAAATTATGATGCTGAATCATTTGAAAGAATTATGCATGATGGAAAAAGCTGCAAAGTTATGAGGCTAATGGCTCGCCTATTTTCATGTAACCATTCACCCGTCTTATACCTGGAGCAGACAACACCGTATCCAATCTTTCGGAGTTGTTCAAACAGGTCAATCAATCAATTAAAACGATTGGTTTCGCTCGGACGCAAACGATCCAGAATTAGCGATGGTATTTGGCAAAAAGTACTACGTTCAAAAGAGCAAGCACGAAGTAGACTTTTTGTCTCAGCATTTCTCACTGATTTAAGTCTGGAATTAAATTATATACCCAAAAATAAGGTTAAGAATGTTTGAAACGCAAATCAAAAGCTTAGAAACTCCTCACCACCACCAAAAAATAATTTCGCTACTCGCTTCCGACCCGAAAACCGTCAAATTTGATGATTGTACAGCAATATCCATCATTATTTACTTTTAATCTTCCTGAGAAAACCATGGCATTTGAATGCAACCTACAAAATCCCTTTCTTTGATTCTATTTTGTATTCTGAGATGCTTTAAAAAATTAATCATTACTAATTCGTTGTTTCAAAACAACACCTTCGAGCAATTTATTGAAGCGCATCGGCACGCTGGAGCCAAGAACCATATTTAATTTCTAAAATCTAATTTGTTTAATAAATCTTATCATTGCTCCTGATTCTTTGAATTAAATTATTTCAGTTGTTTCCAGTTTACCTCGGAATTCGAATTAATTTCGAGCGCATCCGAAAATCAGGAAGAAATTTAATATTAGCCATTGATTTCTTTTGTAATGTTCGTTATTGTTCCACTGTTCCCGCTTTTGTCTCTCATTCAATGAGTGGTTCCTTCGTATTTCTACATTGGAAATCCCTTCAGTCGGAAGGAGGGGTAAAGGAACCGGAATATCGCAACGGATAAGCAAATTAATGCGATAATAAAGAATTTTGTTTGGTCGATAAGAGTTGGGCTTTAAAATAAAAATACTTCAAAATAAAAAAAGGAATTTGTTCTTTCAGATATGAGTACCAAAACCAGCTATCAGAAACAGCAAAACGACAAAGGGTCTTTTAGTGAGTCTCCTAACACCCGCAATCGTACTTTTAAGGCTGTTCAGGACAACTTCTCACTTGAATCCCAATTCGTGAGTGAAGGATCGCCCTCTAACAGCACATCAATTCAACGACCTGTCAGACCACCCAGGCAGTCAAGGTTTCGTTCCCAGCCCTCTCTCTTCAAACTCGAAGGGACGAACGATCAAAATCATTCAAGCTCGAAATCTAACTCTCCTGATTCCAAAGACGCCGAAGGCGATCTAATTTTACATCGCAGGAAAACAAAAGCGATCTCCTCTCTCGAAGACATCGATACGAGCAGCTATTACCAAAGCCAGTCAACTCTCATGCATCTTGATTCGTTCACAGACGTCCCAGGTCATGTTGGTTACAAAAGAAATCTCTCTCGACTGTCTTCCAACCTTACTGTATCTGTTCAAAGCTTCTCAACGTCTCATATTCTGGATTTAAGAGCTGAGGATTCAATAAGTCCATTAAAAAAGCAACCAAATTTCGAACCAAAATATTTCTGGAGGTTCCCTTCTACCAAGATCGGAGGACTCCAAGGGACCGAGCCCGAAAGCAGGGAAAGTTCGACACTTGTGACGCTAGGCAGAGACCTGTACTTATTCGGTGGAAAAAAGAAAGATAACTATCTTGAGGACTTGTGGAGATATAAGCCGAATAAAAATGCTTGGAAGAAGGTCATCTGTGAAAATGCCTCTCAAATTAAAGCGAGGTCAGGGCATTCTGCAATCGCGCTCAAAGGATGTATGTATGTTTTTGGAGGCGAGGTCCAATATCATGCAGAACCTCATTCTTATACAAAAGTGGTGAATGATTTATTGATATATCATCCGAATGTCATGAGGTGGACAACGCATAGTAAATCAACAGAAACGGTTATTCCAGCCAGAAAGCACCACGCTGTTGCGATTTATGAGCAGGTGATGCTTATCCATGGAGGTATTGGAAGTGTGGGGAATTATTTAAACGACATCTGGGTCTTCAATACAGGTAAATTCCATTCAGCTTATCAAATTCGGAATTAATGCCTCCTACAAATAGAGCTTGAGTGTTGGAGGAAATTACCCGTGAAGAGAACTGAATTCGAGAGAGGAGGGCTTGCTTTTCACACAATGTGCGCAGTGTTCGGTGACAAAGGATACCTTGGTGACGATTCGCGCAAACAGTTCAAAGTAAACCAGTGTTTTGTATTGATTGAACTAAACTTCTTGTGAAAATAGCCGCAATTAGAAGGTTTTTACGTATTTGGAGGCAAAACGGAGAAAGGAGACTCTGTGAACACTTTGCAAGTACTGACTTACAATCATGACAAAAAAGGGATCTCTTGGGTATATCCTCACATCAAAGGCGCTCCACCGAGCCCGAGATATCAGCACACAATGGTTCATTTCCCTGAAGCGAACTGTCTTATCATGTATGGTGGAAGAAGCACTCCTTTCGCTAAAAGCTCTGCCAAATACAACTTAGACGATCTGGTTGTACTCAATCTAGAATACATGGCCTGGGTCAGCCCGAAAATGAGTGGTGACACAAGCATTAAAACTAGATATGCTCATAGCTCTACGATTCACTCTGGCAAGATGCTTGTATTCGGAGGAAAATTCTCTGAGGATTATATTGAAAGTGGTCTTTCAATCCTCGAATTAAGTACTCCAATTTCTTTTGTAACAAATTCTCATTGATTGTATTTTCCTACAGAGGCGAATGACGTTGAAAAGCTTCAAAGCATGTCCAGTCCAAACAAGCAACCAACTCAAAAAGAACCTTCTACTAATTCCGTTACCCTAAACAAAGTGCTTTCTCATGTCCTAATGGAAGGGCAGGTGGAAACCCCGTCCTATTATCATAGGAGGTTGCCTCAAACGAAATCACCCAAACGTCGGCAGAGAAATCTAGAACACTTGCCTTCCATATTTAATAGCGGTGCTAGGCATTCGAAATGGGGGCTTTCATCAAAGAATTCATTAAATTCGTCGATTACGGAGACTTCTCCTCCACCGAAACCGCATCAAACAGTTTTAAATTTTTTCAAGAACACATATTCAGCTAGCGTGACCAGCATTTGTAATGATTCTTTAGAGTAAAGTAATATAATCTCATTGTGAATGTGTAGGCAGTTGTATCAAAGATTTTCATTAATTTACTTTTTTTGTGTGTACTTCTGAATTGGTCTATATACGGACTTCATTTTTTCAATCAATGCATATACTTATTTATTGACAAAGTCATTTGTTTCAAGCAGTTATTTTCAAAAGTTCATGTTTCATTTATTGAAGTTTGATAGAATTTCTTGCTTCACTTTACGTGGTGGAATCTTAAAAATTAGATAATCCAAATCCATCAATGAACTCTTTAACGCCGAAAACATTAAAACCACCCATTCTTAAGCTTTGTCAGAGGCAGGACTGCGACTTTCAATAAAACTTTATTTTTTATGATAAGGGGTGAACTCTTATAATTCTACAAATTGCAATAAAATAAAATAAATATCACATGAAAGATAGCAGGACACTAACAAAAGAGAGCCGGACACCAATCGACAGCTTCTGGAAATTAAACTTGTCTTCTCGGGACAAAATGCGTTTCGTTCTCCCAGAAGTGTCTAACTATAATAAGCTAACTCCGAGCAAACCCAGAAAAATGATACTCAATCCGAATGCGCTCTCTAACAACTCATCAATGATAATGAACGTGGTCAGTCCAGGTCGACAAACAAGAGTCTCGAGTCCGAATAAAGAGTTTAATCATGTGGCTTTAAGAAGAACAGCGAGCCAGGCAGATGTACCTTACATTAAAAAAAGTACATCTCAAAATGTTGACTGTCAATTTCTAAAATTTATTTCAAGAAATATCCAAAAGCGTCCTGGAGGATCAATCACCGACATTTTCAAATTATACGCCATTAAAGAATGAGCAGATTACTGGGAAGGTCGATAAAAATGTATTATACCCCGAATTGTTTCAGATTTCTCAACGAATTTTAGCTTGCAATTTATAATTTGCTGATTAATTTGAGAGAGGCCAGAGGGAATTACGACGAAAAAGCGAGTATTTTGCCGTCGGTACTTGATGTAAGAAAGTGCATGCGTGCTTTGGAACTCCTCCATGAGTAACAGCTAAAAACAGGTCAGAGTCATACTCAAATGAAATTTCTTAGAAAAGGAAATCCGAACAGCGATTTAATGGAGCTTGTGGTTCATATTTTAAAAATGGCAGTTTTTACAAATAAAGCCTTGCTTCAGGAGTACCGAGTCTTTCTTTCCAAGATCTATGATGAAAACTTAGGTAAAGAAAAGTTGTATCTTGCTTCTTAATTTCTACTCCATGCAGATCGGGTCTGGAAAAGTAATGAAACTCACAAGACACCATACTTCATGCTCTGTAAATATTTGTTGGAAGAATTAAAGACGCGAGAGAGATTGCATGAGGATTCCAAAGCCAGTTACGAAGCTGTAATAGCCGGTAAACTCCAGAAATAATATATATTTAACCTGAGCCTTGCTGCTGATGCTTGCTATAGGATTGAAGACACAGATTGATGAAATAAACGCGCATATTGAAAGAGAAGTAAAGAAGAAGAATGAAGAAACAATAGCCAATCTCAAGAAAGAACATGAAGAAAAATTAGACCATTTATACGCTTTTGTAAGTGCTTTAACGCGTTTTTTACATGCTAAATTCATCAAAAGATTGAAGGACAACAAAGAGAAATTCGTAAATTAACGCTGGACTATGAGAATGAATCAAGAGAGTGTCAGCAATTGCTGAAAAATGTAAAAGCTGAAGCAGAAAAGCTTGAAAAAGCAAATATGGAGATTTTTGACCTTCATGCAGAGGTTGCCCGCAAAGAGGATAAATTTGTGAGGACGATGAAGAAACTGTCGCATATGCAAGAATACTCCAACAGTTTCAAAGAAATCCTTGATAAAACTTTGGTTCAACTATCCACGATCAAGCAGATGGTGAATCACCTAAAAGATCAGAATTATCTCCTTGAGACAGAGAGAGATTCTTTAAAAAAAAAAATTAATTCTGGATACTTTGAATTAACTCCTCGGCCAGACTATAAAGAACTCCAAGATAAATATAGACTCGACCTAAATATTAGAACGGATAGTAAAGTTTCATTTAAATCTATTTCGTTATCGCTAATTCTCTATAATTATAGATAGCAAAAAAGAAGAGGGAAAGGTTTGGATGTCGACTAACGCGATATTTGAAGCGCTACTCTTCAAATATATCGAGCTGCAAAAAGGAAGGAAAGCTAATTCGGTTGAGCCAACTCATAATGTGGTTAAGAAAAGTGGTTGGTCTATTAGAGATCCAGGGGTAGAAAGCAAGCCGCAGATAAAGAAAGCAGCAAGTAAATTGATCGAAAGCAGTGGGGTGCTTGAAGATCCAAGCACAACTTCTATTAATTTCAAAGAATATGACCAAAAACGAAACTCTCACTTGCTGGCGGTTCAGGAAATTGGGGATATTGGGACTAACCGTCAGAGAACGGAGCAGGAAATTAAATCCGTCAGATCTGCGTGGTCCAGAAAAAGCTCGTTTGAGAATGAAGTTCCGATGAATACTAAAATTCAGCTCAATTTGGCTGAAACTGCCCAAAAAGAAAAGCATCTTTCTGAGGCTCAGGTGTTAGGTGATAAAGTCGCGACGCTTACCCAATCACTCGTTGAAGAAATCGCCGGCACAAAGAATATCATTGATAGTATTCTGAAAGAAAGTGACCAAGTCTAAATGAGTTATTTTGTAAAGAATATTTCGTTTTCATTTCAACCTATGGAGCTGATTAGTTGAGTTATAACAAGTTAGAATTTTTTATAACACAACCTTACTAATCTGACCGCCTAGCGCGAGCATTATATTGAGAAAATTTATGTCAATATTTTTGTTAGGAAGCAAACTTTGTTTTTACACTTTGAAGATAGATTAGAACATATTGGAGAATGCGAAGGCAGTATACTGGAAATAGAAAGAGAAACTTTTCCTACTTTTTATAAAAATAAGTATTCTTCTAGTCTTAGGAATTTAAGCATTCTTATATATTCGCTATCTCCTATGCTTGGTTAAACCTTATCAACTCAGCAGAAGCTTGCTCTTTGGGCGACAAGAGCCCATCATGGACTCTCTGAAGAGGCTGTTGCTCCTCTAGGTGCACTGGTGCATCTCCAGATTCAGTTTTCTTGATTGGAGGTTGTTTGTACTCTCCTCGTCCTGCCTCTTTGAAATATCTCTCAGGAATAAACTTCAGCAAGAATCCAACGACCCATTCTCCAAATCCGAACGCAATAGAAATACCCCATTGCTCTCCAGAGGCGCCATCAAGACTCACCTTTAACGCTCTTCCTCCCAGTTGTGTAAAAACGATTTGAAGTCCAATGATGCATGGAAGGAACACGAGGAGCAATTTGGATTTCCAAATATCAGTGATAATATTTTTCTCGTCTTCGAGTTTACGCGCGTTGAAAATGTTGAAGATTTGCATCATTACAAAAGTGTTAAAGACGACTGTGAAATGCCTAGAGGCCCCATAAAGATCGTAAAACTGTTGGTAGTCGACGGACCCATCAATTGTGTATAAACGGCCTGACCTGACATAGTTGCCACCTGGTGAGTTGTGATAGAGATCAACTCCAGTGGAGATAATGTTAGATAGGGGTTCAGGGATGAACTGATCTCCAGCGAACACGAGAACTAGCATGACTATGAGCTGGTATGACGAGTGAACGATGATGAAACGCATCATCTTCCTGGAAATGATGTATTCGTCCATCTTGTGCGGGTTTCTATTGATTAACTTGCGTTCAGGTCGCTCTGTCGAGAGAATCAGTGAAGCGAAGATATCCATGATAAGATTCACCCATAGCAATTGAACAGGACTCAGCACAGCCATCTTTAACAATGCGCTGCCGATCAGAGTCATTAATACAGCAACAACGTTTACAGTGAGCTGGAATTGCAAGAATTTCTTGACGGAGTCATAAATGTTACGACCCCAAAGGACTGCCTTGACGACAGAAGCGAAATGATCATCCAGCACGATGATATCAGCTGTTTCTCTAGCAATTTCGTGGCCTGAATTACCCATCGCGAACCCGACATCGGCCTTTTTAAGAGCTTGGACGTCAGTGATACCATCTCCTGTCACAGCAACCACGTGGTTAAATTGCTTGAGGCCAACGACCAGCGCGTATTTATCTTCAGGCCTTGTTCTCGCGAGTACGTCAATTCTGTGGTATATTTTCGCAAATTCCTCAGATTTTTCAAGGACGTCTTCTCTCATGTCCTTATGAAGCTTCAGCGCAGTGATTCTGTCCTTGGGACAATCGCATTCCTTTGTTCTGCAGTTTTTGCAAACAATTCCGCCGATTATTTCCTGAAGTTGTGAACCTTCTAGCACCAAACTTTCAGGATTATTTGGATCAACAATCCCGCACTCTATCGCCATCGCTCTTGAAGTATCCTTTCCATCACCAGTAACCATACGAACTTTGATTCCGGCCTTTCTGCAGTTGGCAACGGCGTCTTTAATATCCGGTTTGATAGGATCTTTCATACCGAGAATCGCCAAAAGAACGAAATTGTTCTTTTCAATGTTATAGATGTTTTTACTGTCTCTTGACTTAAAGTCCTCTTTGCCACTCACTTCTTTGTACGCGAGAGCTATTGTTCTCAATGAGGTGTCAGCCATCTGTTTCGCAGCTCTTTTGATGTCCTCTTTCATTTGTTCATCAATAAGCACAACCTCGTCTTTCTCAAAATCGTAGAAGAACGCACAGCAGTCCAAGACGATTTCTGTGGCTCCTTTCATATGAAGGCGTTTTAAATCGTTTGGTAAGCCTGTGTTAATGGCTACAGTGCACATGCGTTTTCTCTCAGAGGTGAAATGGAGTCTTAACGGGTGGTCAGGTAGTTGCTTCTTTCGGGCACTGTCGATGTCAATGTAGCATTGGTCAAGGAAATCCAATAGACACAGCTCGATCTGAGGCCCGATGTTGGGTCTCAACGTCGCGGTAGAATTGCAGACGATTGCTTCGACTAACAGCTTGCTTGGTTTCTTAGGCATAAATTCGTCGAGTCTTCTTCCTCCCTCTATGAAACTCTCGACGTTGATTTCTTTTCCGTTCCAGATTCTAAGCAAAGTTGATTTGTTTAGAGTCAGTGTACCAGTTTTATCAGAGCAGATCATATCAGCACGGCCCATTGACTCGCAGGATTGAGTCTTTCGGACGAGGTTAGAGTCACGAAGCATTCTCCGGACAGAGAACGCCAATGACAAAGTTACTGCGAGGGGCAGACCTTCTGGAATAGCCACGACAAGCACAGTAATGGCCAAGATGAAAAAGTCAATGAGCTGTGTGTATTCTGAGGCTTCATCAAAAGTGCCTGTTTTTCCTCTTTCCACAAGGAATCTGATGATCAACGAGATCAAGGTGAGCACCGCTGCCAACAGACCCAATTTTCCAATGTCTCCAGCAATGATTTCGAGCTTGAATTGCAGCGGAGTTGCCTGTATATCGGTTTTGATTTGACTTTTTGTTGCCGAGTCTCCCACGGCCAAGACTACGAATTTGCCTTCTCCTGAGAGAACCAATGACTTATTTAAGAGGATTGGAGAGACAACATCGTGTGGTTTGACGTTGTTTCGAGCGCCGTCTTCCTCGATCTGATTCTTTTGAGCGAGAGCTTGGGCCATTGTGCCTTTCCTTATCTTTTGTGAGATTCCAGTAATAGGAGACTCATCAGTTATGATGTCACGGCAGGAGATAAGTAGCCCATCCGCTGGGATTTCGTCTCCGGCCTCTATGATGACAATGTCGCCGACAAGGAGTTCTGAGGGATGAACACTTTTCTTCTTCCTGTTTCTAATCACCGTCGCAGCCTTTCTCGAGTCCGCAATGAATTCCATACGTTCGAATTGCTTCTGCTTCTGGAAGTCATTGAGCGCTTGGACAAATGAAGAGATCAACACAGCCACTAAGACGGTAAATCCTTCAATCCAAGCAATTTTTCGGTCCTGATTCCCTACGATAAGGTTGATAATGATGGAAACCAAGGAGACGACGATCAGGATCTTCAGAGTGAAATCTTCAAGGGCGTCAAACATCAACTGAAAGAAATTCCTGGTGATGCCTTCAGATGGAATTCGATTCCAGCCGAATACATGTCCTCTGTCGCTCATTCCGACCTCTTCAAGGCCGTGTTCGAAATCTGTAAGGAGCGCGCTTTCGAGAAACTTCTCGCCACCCAAGGATCGAAGATAATCGACTTCTTCGCAAAATTCACGTTTTTCGACTTTTTTGACAGCATCGATCAGATGCTTTTTTGTAACTCTGAAGCCAATTGGCTGCAGAGGCGGTTGTATGAGCGTCTTGACTGGTTGTTTAACATCTGGCTGCTTCGTTTCTGGATGCATCATTTCGCTTTACCAAAATAAAACTACGGTTTAAGCAATTAATTATTAAAACGATGCCCTTATTCAAAAAATTTATTTTGAGTGCAAAGAAAGTTTTGAATGATTAACTTTTATTGACTTTTATTACTTGCGTTATTATAAATTGATCACTCATTTCGTACATACTCCCACTCATCACCAATGTGGAAGTAAAATCTCAAGCTAAAGAAGCTTGTCTCTTTCACTGTGCGTATCATTGAGAACAATCATTTTATCTAAATAGGAAAAAGAATTCAACAAAATGATGATCAGAGAACTAGGTGATAACAAGCTAGTTTTACATGAGAGCGAAAAAAAGTGTGAGAGAAGGCTGGGTTAAGTTGTCTAGGTTGGATCAATTGATTTCAGCGACCTTGTTTCCTGCTTTATATGTAGTGAGCATTTTTAGCATTCCTTTGACTAAATGAAATGCAAATAAAAATTCTTCACTTTGATTAAAATTATTCCAATAGATCCGAAATTGTGAGGCGGAAAAAATGAAATCAAATCTACAACTCCTGAAAGTATTAAAAGGGTCATTTGACAAATCAAGGCTATTTCTATCGATAAAAAGTGATGTCCCTCAGATTATCACCGAGAGTGAAACCAAAATTTCCAAAGACGCGCTCAAAATCAACAGTTATCATATTACTCTCAACCCAATTCTAAAATAACCTCTTTTCTAATCAAAGAGCTTGGACTCAACGTTTCAAATTTGTATGTGTATTCTCAGGCAACAAAAGCGATTGTCCATCCGTTGCTTCCGAAACAGCTAGACGCTAATATTCAAATTCAGGAAAATGGCACCCTCCAAAAATCGAAAAAGCAATCGCAGAAAAGCTCAGTGTTTGTGTTGGAAGGCTTTGGAGATTTCCAGTTCCTCAAAAGAGAGTTTTTCAAGCATGTTGAGTAACAAACAACATATTTAGTCGTTACGAATAGACTATATTTGCCTTGATTAGGGAAAGAAGGTTTGATTGGACAGTATATGACCCTTCAGTTCTGCTGTTGGGTGGACTAATGAAGAAAGATCTTTCAAAAACAAGACAAGATATCAATAATTTTGTAATTGAAGAGCTCGAGAAGAACAAAACGGCAAAGAAAAAGGCTTATTTTGTGACTCTGAATTTCCCTCTAGCGCTTATTCCAGGTAATAACTCTCAAGAAACAATAAACAACTACCTTCAACCTCTGTTTTTAATAGAAATCTTCGAACATTTGGATCGAAATCAGATAAAAGCAGTGCATATTTCACCTATTATTGACCTCCGGGAAATTGGAAAATTTAACAGAAAAGTTGTCGATCTTTACCATCTGCATTTGAAAGTAAAGCAATCCACTCCGCAGTTTAAAGACCTCGATCAATAGGTAAACTGTCTGCAGAAGGTCCATAACATGATACTCGACAGTCCTGATGAAACATTTAATAACGAAATCAAGTCTCTCTATCAAGGATACCATTCACTCTCACGACACAAGAGTTTCGCAGAGTTATTAGAAAATCAGAAGGGAAATCTCAGCGTCACAGACACTGGTCTCTTGAATAATCCGAATCATTTTTATATTACTTCGCACAGAGACCCTGTTTCCGATCTGAAGGACGTTGAAAAGAAAACATTGACGAAGAGCACGCTGATCATGTATGAGTATTACAATCCTTATATGTCGTTGGCATATCAGCAAGATCCATTGAGCAAATTATTTGAAGTAATTAGGCAGAATTAAGCCGTTTTTTTTGTCCGCGAAAGAAAAATTGTACAAAATATTTAAGTTATGTCCTCAAAAACTCTACAAAATTTGTATACTCCTGGAACAATAACCATTCCTTCAAAATTAAAGCCAATCATAGGCGAAGGTGTTAACACCGAGCACAATACGAAGTGCGATCGCCATGAAAGTAGGAGGAAAAATGTTTTTTCGCTTAAATAGCTATTTAATAAAGTGATAGATGCTAATACTCCTCAGAGTAGAGAGGCTAATGCTCCGAAAAGCATGAAATTCGATGAGAAACTCAATACTATGCGGCAGAGGAATTCATCTGCAGATAATCTTCTTAATGCTGGACCGAAAGTAACAGATTCTTGATGAGATATAGTGAGAAACTTATTGATTTTGATTACAATTCTGAAGGAAAAATACTCAGAAATGGAGCAACAAAGAGTAGTCTTTCAACCTTTGGGTCATCTCTATTTCCCAGAATTGCCGTCAATCGGAGCA
>ENA-UOUE01000556-UOUE01000556.1-compost-metagenome-genome-assembly--contig:-NODE-556-length-29298-cov-12.628452_pt1 | contig 29298 bp, 10 predicted proteins | sample MGYA00238146_ERZ747223 | MGnify/ENA primary metagenome ERZ747223 (study PRJEB28781, sample SAMN06268865) | compost metagenome | isolation source: single cell | place: USA: California, Emeryville, Joint...
CTCAATGATGATTGCTACAATCTCAGCCCAGAAGCGATGCTCTTCAAGCCAGGCATCCAAGATCTTTAAGAGCGGTTTTTTTTCGTTCTGAGAAAATTCGCGGTTGAAATCTCCTCGTAAAATCCTCCTCAATAAGCTTGATGAGGAGCTTCCCGAAGGTTTTGGGAAGCAATTTATATTTTTTTTAATGCAGTTTTAGAAATAGGATCAGCGGGAGCGTTTTGCACTCCTTTAATTAATTCATTGCCTGTATGCCTACCAATCAGTTAGCGAGAGCTATTGATTGCGAATAAAACAAAAACTTGCAATACTTTATTCAATAATCGTGTCTGTTAACACTATATAAAACTTAGCAGACTAGGGTTTCTGAAGTAATAATGATAGCAAAAGGTTTGGAATACTGTTAAGAGTAACCATGAACCATCTTCTTAAAGTAAAAGAGAGAAATTGCTTGAATTAAATTTCGAGTAGGCTCTTCTCTAGAGTGCAAACCAGAAAAGCCTTTATATATGTAATCCCTTTCTTAGCAACTTAATAAGACATGTAAAAGAACAAAGATTTTATTGGCAATAAATATACACATATCCTCTTAAAATTCTTCAGACAGCCACCTCATTCTCACATATATTTCTTTGACTCACAACTGCAATTCGATTTAAAGATTGCAGCGGTCTGATGCGTTATTCAAGACTTTTCTTTTCAACTCCTCTTTTTCTGCCGGTTTTTTCTAGCTGCTGTTGCCCATCTGCATAGTACTTCGCCCAAAATAGATCATCGCTGGATATTTTCTCTGTTTCTTGCTTCTGCTCAATTTCTCTTGGATGACAAGGCTACAGCGTTGGATTAATAACAATTTCAAACAGAAAAGTCTGTACCAAATGGTCTGTGACATCATGCTGCTCTTCAAGGGCGATAAGGCTTTCTGGCTGTCTGTAACAAAGGATTGAATAACAAACAACTTTATCTCCTTCAAATTTGAAATATAAAATATTTTGGAGCCTCACTCTGAGGAACTAGCACGAATTTCATTATTCCTCCTCCGAAAGCGAAATAATACCTTATTTATCGCAAAATTGAAAAGAACTTCATCTCTTTCCGGAAATTCGCACCAAGGGCTCTTCGGATTCATACAAATTTTTGAAAAAGCTTTAATAGAGTCATTCCAAGATCCTTGCGCGTCCTCAGGTAAGAAACTAATCGAAATAAATCACTTTATCAGGGAATAATTGTACGAGAGCAGTCCATATTTTTTTGAATAATTTACAAACTGCGAATCTGTAAGACCTTGTAGGCGAGATAACGCTGAATTTCTTTCGATCTCCGACCAATACACTTGATCCTTGCTGAATGTCAGCTTACCTATTGCTATAGCATTTTTGTTCATAAGTTCTCGGACTTTGTTATCGTAGAGCTCTGAAGGGCTGCCAGATGTATTGTCATAATACATTTTCCATAGCATTTCTTTAATTTCCTTAACATTTAACGGCGTCAACATTTCCATAGTGTCTATGCAACCTACCTCGAGTTTCTTAGAGTATGAGCCCCAAAAAGCTTCGATCTCTTGAGCCCAATCTGCCGCCTCTGCTCTATTAAAACTTTTCCATCGCTCGACAATGTATTTCCTAAAATGATCGATGAAGCGTGATATCAGATCCAGTGATTACCAAAAATCGGCTGGGTAAGGCTGAGAATTGGAGAGTTTAATTGTAGTAAACTGCTCGGCTGTATTGTACAAAACTTCGGTTACAATCGAGCATTCGGAGAGAGAGCCAGGGCTAAATAGAATTTTTTCGTCTTTTTCGCAGAGCATAAACAAGTGCTTTGAATATATGGGTTAATATCTAGAGGAAGGATCTGATATACCGAACCACATACGTAAAAAGTTTGCGGATTAAGAAATTTAGCTGGTTTAAAGCTTGCTCGTATAGATAGAGCCTCACGCTTCTTGCGGACCAGTTCTTTTTCTTTTTTTTCTATTAATCTGGGGGAAGACCTTGTGATCATTGCGAGGATGAGAGGTAATATTTGGGTGTTCCTGGTCTTAAGTTTTTATTATGAGTTTTGAAGCGTAAGGCTTTATTTTTATAGCAATTCTGATAATTTCAGTGCAATCAAATCAAATTGTTAAAATATGGACTCTAACCGTGAAATGAGATAAATCTCATGTGAAATTTTACCAAGTTGCCTGAGAAGTGGCATGCGGCGAATAGTCCTTTGAAAAAAGTAAATTTTTTGAATGAGTCACTGCGTTATCTATTGAGTAATAAGAGAGTTCAATAATTTTATTGAGAGAAAGATCAATTTTAACTTGACCTGGAGGCTTAAATAAAAATTTGATCTTGATTGTAGGCGATTGGTTGCCGCATTCGCGGTTAAATAAATCCAATTAGCGCATTGAAACACAATACTCTGTCATTTTATCGGTATTAACTTCTTCCTAAGAAGCAATAAATAGTGTTTCAGATTAGGTACTACGAATTTTGCTGAATATTGTCTTTTTTAGTGGATTAGGTTACTAGTTATTCTTCTTTGATATACTTTTAAGTGCTAGATCATTTAATAAAGATATTCAAGAGATCGTGTAGGTTTTAGGTTTGCCAGTTCACAATTAGAGTTTCTTTAATGAGTAAAGCGAGAGATATAAAATCAGCAGGTGGTAGGTGAGTATAGTAGACAACAAAGCGAAAATCTCTCAGATAACACGATTATAGCAGAGTCAGCGAAAGTAGTTCAATAAGTGAATCCAGGGGAAACCGATCGTTCTGAGCAAGAAGCCGTCAGAGATCTTGTGCAAATACTTGCGAATTATTTTCTCTTCCCCTTGCGGAAGCTGAGTACTTCCCGTGATAAAAGAGGCTATATTAGCCGTGGTTGTGGATATAAAAATAAGAAGGACGCTTCGAAATTGATATTGCTGCCTCACGTTCAAAAAACCATAGGACTAAACGTCGTATAATAAATACGACGGACAGACAAAAGTAAATATGTATTTTTGCGGGCATCTCTCTCTGTTGATTGTAAAGCATTTAACAACAACACTCGCAGCTCATTGATCTGAATAATTCGATGATGATGAGTGTGAATATCTGATTCCAATGAGTCATATGAGCAGCGGATTATTTTCGATTAAATAAAAGAAGAGACCATATTTTGTTGAAGATACGTAAACCAATGTGGAAGAACATTACACAAATGAAAGCTATCCTTACATGAAAGAAGAGCGAGGTTCCTCTACTATATATCTTTCTGGAGGGACAGATCTTGAATGAAGTAAATATTTTGATTGTGTTTTGCATCTGGGTTTTATATAATGAATATTTGTGATCCTTCAACTCTAAAGAACTTTCCTCCAGAGAGGATTCTAGTGTTGAGAAATAGCTGCAATATCATATGCTGTTAACTTTAGAGTTTGATATTGAGACGAATCAATGAAATGAGAAAAATAAAAAAACCTGTTTTGAAGGTTCGTTTGATAATGAGAATCCGTATGAATCGCTACTACTTGACTCCATATATGTATTTCTCTCATCACATGTTCACAACTCAAAGTTTATTCTTTTGGGAATTTTGTAGAGTCAACGAGAATAGTTATAATCGAACTACTCAAATCTTATCTATTCTCAGTAAATATTACTATGGAAGCTTTTAATTCTTTTAAACTGAATAAACTTCGATTTCACTTACCGTGAATTTGTTTGCACCGGCTAAAAAGTTGCTCTTGCCATCTCCTGGGTAAGGATATTCATTACAGTTATAAGTACAAGGGAAATTAGAGGAGGAATCTCCCAATAGGCTTTGGACGTTTGTGTCAAAAATTCTAATGTCACCTTCTCCAAAACTAGGTCCTCCACCATGGCAACGAATTGCGTTTTTTTCGCATCCAGACTTGATGTGATATTTTGCCTTTTTATCAATTGAAAATAAAAATGCATTTTTGGTAGTTCTATAAGTGTTTTCCGTTTTCCAAATAACATCAGTGAATCCACCAAATACTTTCCCAAAGTTAGACCGTATGACCACAACTGTCGGCCCTTTATTATCACATTTGCTATGGAAACTTGTTCCTGAAAAGCCATCTCTTGACCCTCTATAGAGCAACTTAAATTTTGGTTCAGCTTTTGTTGTTTCAAACACCCAATTTTTCATCATTTTCTGATCTTCAAAGTTTACGATAGCTGATTCAAATAACTGAAACTTAAGAGGCATAACACGATCTTTAACATCTAACATTAATCCATTTATTGCAGACACAGTTTGGTCTTCCCATTGCTTGAGTGCATCTTCTAAGCTTCGATTATTGACTCCAAAAGAGAGTGTTGGTTTTCCAGTGTATGTCTTCCTTAGATCAAAGTCCATCCATTTAATAGCATTCGCAGCATATGTTTTTGCTAAATCTTCTTCCACTTTTTCGAATACTTCAGAGTCCTTCGTATTCTCATGATGAATCTGCAAGAACCTCTTCAACTCTTCTGCATTAGCCATTTTACTGATGTCTTGATACAATGATTCGAAGGTTGGATTTGGTTCTTGACTTTCCTTAAAGTTGAGCACTTTTTGTTTATAAAAACTGAGAGCAGCTTCAAACTCTTTAATTTGAGCTTCTAAATCTGCAATGAGCTTTCGTCTTTTGGATTCGAGCTTTTGATAGACAGCTTGTCTGATTTTATCAATCACGTTATTGACTTTTTCTTTTTCTTTTTCAATATGTTGAGTAAAGCTAGCAACAAAGTCATTTTCTTTATCCAAAATTTCTTTTGCGGAAGCAGGAAGCTCTTGTAACTTGGGAATTTGCTCGTAGTTCTTCGCAATTTGTTTCAAAAAGTCCTCTAGGATAAATCTCTCTTGAATGGGTTGATATATGGCTGTGATATCTCTGCACTCTATACAAGCGAGAGATAGTTCATTGTTGCTATCAATATCAACTTTCCTTATAATATCATGTTTCTCCAGTGGGCATGGGATATGGTTTAGTATCAAACGAGTAGGTTCCATCTCTGGAAATCTGATGCTAAATGCGAAATTAGTAATTAATTATAATCTCGAACCTGAATCTGATTTAAAACCTCTCAAATCTAAATTGGGCAATTTGATATTTCCGCCGCTACTCCCAAATATAAAGATCGACTTCCAATATTTGGCATTGCAGAATCAACTTTAGAAGCAAAGGGTATCTGTCTATGTGACCCATCAGCGTTGGAGTGATTGAACGCACTTAAGTTGAAGTCCGACTCTAATCGGCAAATTCTAGACTTCCAAGGGTTATCAAAGAACTCAACATTTATTCAGAAATCATAATTAACTTCATAAAAGATGAGAAGGGCCTTATCTCAAAGTCTTAGCTCGACAAAATAGTAAGTTGACTCCTTTTTACGAATTGTTCCTTGGGGGGTAGGTAGGAATAACGTTAAAAAAGTAGAGTAGCTTTCAGACTAAAATGATTATCTTTCGAGGGATCAAGGGGTGTGAGACATCATCATACCTCAGCAAGCAAAGAATTCATGTTCTTATTGGCAGTAGAAACCATTCAAAGCGAGATTTCGAGAGGAACTTTAAAAGTCCTAAATTAATTTTGAGCAGTCATTGAAACCCCCAGAAAAACGACTAATTCCATGAAAATCAAAGATAAATTGAAAAATCAAGAGCAGAATCCCCATGAGAAATCTGGCGAGCAATATTTTTGTAGTACTGAAACTTCCCTATACAATGAAGACAACTTAGCAAGAGACGTCTCAAACCATGAAAGCTCATAGAAGAAGAGGATTGTTGAGCGACTCTAATGAAATCTTTTCAATGACCATTTTTTTTCTTATCAAAAGTGCTTGCTACTCTCTAATAAACGAAAATTAGAAATGTAGGTTCTTTTTAACCATAATCTTAGAGTAAATCGCTAGAATCAAAGATGAAGAACAGCCTTCGGGTTTACCGGTAAGTTCGGGATGTTATCTAATAGCAAGGGCGCAAATTTTGCAAAATGCTTAAGATCTTATCCAATATGCATTTAAAAACAAGCAATTCTAAAGTTCTATAATTCTATATCCAATACAAACATCTTATTTTCCTTTTGCTTCAAACTGACTTCGAAAACTCTAATAATCTTGGTTTTTGTCGAGGTTAAGGCAGTAAAAGTCCCTTTCTACAGGCAGCATCATAAGCATTTGAACTCTCTCTCTTGGAGTTAAATTTTAAATTCCGCCTTGCCAGCACTCTCTCTGATTAAACTTTGTAGATTCCAAAGAAAGGCACAAAGAAATTCATCATGAAGATTGTCCAACGAGAACTCAAGAAGACCGCCATCAGACTGCATTCTCACGCGGCAGAACTCAGCCGCGAATCCTCGCTCGTCTTTACAAAATCAGGCTTACTCATGATATTTCTCGATAAACCATTCGAGTTTTGCATTGCCGGCTCCTTTATCATATGCAACATGAAAAACAGATTTAACCTGCTCAAAACCATCGAAGTATGGGACACTAAGCGCAACTCTGGCAACTACTTCAAAATTTCCAAAGTCGACGAACAATCCATGATCCTTTTAAGTTTTAACACCGGAGACCAATGCATTTATAAATTATCAGACAGTTTTGACATTAGGAAGCTGACTCGGTTGGATGCTGGCAAAGATCTCTCAAAAGCTTTTAAAATTGAAAAGAGTCCATTTATCGCGGGTGTTCAACTCATTGCAGAGACCCTCAGCTTCTGGTTTAGCAATTCAGGTGAATTAGCTAAGAGTTTCCCATTGTCTGGGCCTCCTTTTCACACAGAATACATTAGCGCTTGGGATACTGTTGTTATCGATACCAAGTCTGCTATTTCTGTTTATGAAATGACATTTACGGACCGAGAAGATATTAATACGTTGACGTTTGTGCAGAAATATGCAATAAAAAAGGCAGAGGATTCAATGCTAAACGGAGTTAGTCTGCATGAAGAGTTCCTGCTGTTGGGTTTGAGCAATAACGTGATATATTTCATCATTAGCGTTAATCAAAAGGGACAAATTGTGAACTCGCAGACGTTTGCTGGAAGTGAGCAGGTTTCATTAAAGCAAACGTTTTTATTTGATGAGAAGAATAAAGTGGCTGTGATATGTGAAAAATCTAAAGCGATGTTTCATGAGCTAACTCCGCTGATTTCAGAGAAAAACGGCTTTAGTAAGAGCTTATTTTACTCAGAAATCCCACTAGATTCAAGGATATTACTGCAAGATGGTGCTGGGAATCTGTTTAATTTGTATAACCATCTAAAAGGACATTTTTTGTATTTAGGTATTGCTCAAATCCTTCTCAAATAGATTATTTGTAGATATTTCCGGTTTTTTAATGATGTGCGGAAGAATATAACTCCCTTAATAAATCAGAGCTGCTGAGGTGTATTTCACAAGAACTTTGTGTATTTTCTTGCAAATCTTAAGCACAGCACTACTTGAATTCGATTTTTCCTTCGGAATTTCGACTAAGGAGCTGGAGCATTGGAAATTGCATCATTGTTGAACATTGAGCATTACCTTTCTACTTATAGAAGCTCGCCAAGATTAGGCATAAATTTCGTCGTGATGTTGATTGTATACATTAAATGTGAGTCAATAAAGCAGCTGCTCTAAATTGTTGGGAACGTGAGTTCCATTTATTGAATCTGTATTTGAATAACTCTCTTTGAATAAATGAATGGATAATGTTGTGTTGTTTGAGTTTGAGTTGTTTTTTTTTTTCCCCCTCATTTGGTGATTCTATCTTCTATTCTTGAAAGCAGATAATCTGATCCTCGCTGATTTATTCAAAGATAACGGTTCAACTATCATTTTTCAATCGATACTTTCATGAAACAATTTTTACACAAATATCTCATTCAACACCCAAAGCACTTAAAAAATGCCTCTCAGGTAGCATGTATAGCGTCAAAAGACTTAGTAATAAGCCTTTCTGTTCATTTGTGTTTCAAAACACTGGAAAATATTTTCTTTAGCTCTTGGATTATCAGAGGATCTGAAGAAGACTTCGGAGCAAATCTATTTTCGATTTTTGGATATTAATTTTTCGAAAGTAGCTTGTTATTTTTATTCCCTCGGATGCAAAAAATTAAATTATCTGAGTACCTTTGCTACAAAACAAAGCAGGAATAAATTTTTTTCCCAAAACAGTTTGATTCAATCTCAGGCAAGCCCTCGTTATTCATGCAGGAATTCTCTTTAGTCAGATTATTCTGAAAAATTCCTTGATTGATGTTTGTATTTTCACATGTAACAAATAGATAACCTCTTGGTTTCTGTCGAAGCCACCCATTCATCAGTAGGCTTAATAGGAAGGAGCTGAGAGTACAGATAGCTCGGAAATGCCATAGATTTTAAATTCAAATTTAACTTTCTTTCCAAAAAATTCGTTATCATTGAGGAAAAACTTCGTTAAAATTGGAGTTTGTTTGCATTAATTAATTTGCTCCAGTTGAATGATTCATTCAATCCTTAATTTGGACAGTGAAATCAAAAACAAATCTCGACGATAAATCTCCTTCGGCATTATGCAAGTCTTGGAGACCTTCAGAAAGCTTATATCTAAAACTATCCGCGCTATCAACAAGACTCTTACACGACTGCTCCTCTCTTTGGCTTAAGGCGCCTCAAAAGTCATGAAGGTGGCCCCTGAGTGCCAAAAAGAGCAAATTAAGTTCCATTTTCTTTAAGAATCAAAAGAGGGTCCTCTTAAATGGACAGAATAAATAAGATTTGCGTTAGCTTGAATTTGGAACAATCATTTGATCAATCTATTTAATTTCAGCGATTTAATTCGAGATATCAGCAAACGCTCTTTCGAAATAACCCTATAATAATCTGAGAGAACTACAAAATTCTCAAAATGGGAGGCAATAACGCGAAACCTCGGCTAAGAAGCGACATCTTCCATGAGTACGAACGCTCTCTCAAAGTCAACCGCCAAGGCCGCAGCGAAGCAGATTTCAAAGCAGTAAGCCCTTCAATTTAAATTATCTCCTCATAATCCCTTATTAGACCCAATGGAAGAAATTTCTCAAAAAGAAACTCGCGGACCCTGCCTATTGCGACGCGCCCAGCTGGGATATCTTTAAAAAGCCCATCGAGAAGTGGCTTAATAACCAAACTTGCGAAATATCACCAAGTTGGCTCGGACACGCCGAGTTCTTCGCACTTCATTCTTCAAGCAAAAGCCATTTTAAGAAGAGGAATCTGAGCTTGACTCCCACCGATGCAAAGACTTTTTCTTTTGCAAAGGAAGACCCTGCAGTTCACCAGAGCTTCTCTAACAAAAGAGTCCAATCGAACTCAACCCCGAATATGCCTTTGAGAGTGAACTCTTCGGCCTCAGACAACCTTCCTGTCTATCATAGGACCCAATCATCTAATTTTCTCACAAGAAAGCCCTCGGCTTTCTCTCGACCCAGCATTCCCGAAAGAACCAAAACTGAGGCTTATGATGCCGATTTACCGGAGACTAATACCCTAATCCCAAGCTTAGACCTTGAGCTTGACAAAATAGATTTTCGCAACTCTCAGCAGATCATTTATCAGAATTCTCCTTCAATGAGGTCAGCCGCTGAGGAATTAAAGAAGTTTTTGCGAAAGGAGCTGGCCTTGAAGGATCATCCTATCACCGAGATGATCAAGATTTTCAAAAACGCTTATGAGCTGCATTTTTTTAAGAGCAAAGTGTTAGACAAAAGCGCTATTTCTAATAGCGAAGAGCTAGCGAAAATGATGAATGAGAGCGTGTTGCCGGTGAAAAAGTTCCTTAAGCTCTTGCGGGAATTCACCAACCTGATTTATAAGGAAGTTATTGCAGTTTCTCTGGACGATCTCGATGACGAGGACGAAAATCATAATATCATCATCGATCAACTTCTCTGCCAGCTGATGTTCGACGACACGAAATCCTTGCTATATCAGCGTATTCTCTCTTGTTTGCAGGAGAAATGCAAGGAGCAAATCAAATATTTCTCAAAAATCGCCGCGACTTCGGGAGGGAAGTGTCTGCATCAAATCGACAACCAGTTTAAAGAGAAATTAATGCTTCTTGACTCGCGAGTCCCTTACGATACTGTCATTAGAACGCTGCATTTGCTGAAAAAAATCCCAAATCCTTACATGAAAAAGGACTATATTTCCACAATGGAAAGGGAAATGGTAGACTCGATCCTCGATGAGATGGCGAAAAAGGGACATATCGAGGACATTCACCTCGAGCCTGATGATAAGTTTACGATATACACGTTTTGCTTGATGAGAAGCAACTACGCGAATATCGTGGTTGATATCTCATTCATTGAGGAATTTACGCTTCATGAGGAAACGAATCAAGCGTATGCGAGGTTCAAAGGGTGTTTGATGGATTATATCCTGTCTGGTAACTTCGACAGGTTTATGAAAGCAGAAGAAAAAATCTATCAATCAGGCGGTGCAAAGTTACGAAGATGCTGCTGCCAAACACCACAGCAATAAGGTCGAGTGGATCTGAAGAGGATAGGAATGTTTAAACTGCAAAAGGGGAGAAAGTAAGAAAGAAAAGGAAATGATGAAAGTCTTTATAAAATTTCATGGATTGGAAAAGCTTTCCTGCGAAAGTTAATAATTTTTTTAAATCGAACAGAAATTCCACGATGTGTTTTAATTGTATTGAAAACATATTTATTTTTTCGTAATGAATTGCGGCATTAAAATAATGAGTGCGTGCGCGCTCTTCAATCAGGTATTTAATTATTTATTTGAGAGTCATACGCATTTTATTCGCACCAATCTCATTTTAAACATCTTAAACCAGCTGAATTGAACGTCTTTTGATCGTATATTCGTTCTAAATCAAACTTGATTATCTCAAGATCATCATATTGATTACATCGGCTGAGACTAGCATAAGCTTTAATTATAATACCCACTATTACAACGCCTAATCTATCTCAAACGCTATTGCTGGTAAGTTTTTTTTTACAGTTATTGAGATGACAATTTGACCGACTGATTGATTCCTGTGTTAACTTATCAAACGGTATTTTAATTTCCTTTGCGTAATATGACAGATAAAGCACTTGCGAACAACAAGACGCCCAAGCTGAAAGCAAGAATACAGCGCTCGATAAGCCCTAAAACGCAGACAATCTCATTGGAATGTTTGACTGCGAGCTTAGTTGAGGATTCGTCGAAAAACGGGAAAATAACCGAGAAACACCCAGTATCACAACCAAAACCCTCACCCAGTCAAGACCATCTCTCACCAAAGACCTCAGCATCCTCAAAGGCAAAGCCGCTGAAACAAATCGGCGTGACATCACCAACTTCGAAGCCATCTGATGAATATAAGCTTTCTGTAAAATCCCCTAAAGTGCCGAAATTGAACATGGAAGGCCTGCTCGCGCAAAAAACTCCGCCTCAAAACCGGATCATCTCGCCGTCGCCTCATATCTCAAAGCAATCGACGCCTCGAAAAATTCCAATTAACGCACGAAAAATATCTTCATCAGGTCAACCGACACCACGTGATAGAACTGACTATCAAGAGAACTCAAAATTGCAACATTCGCATTCAGAAATGAAAACGATCCTCATGACTTCGCCTCTGAGGCAGAAAATTCAAAGCCAAATTATTTCTAAGCAACATCCGACAAAAAGCCCAAGTTTAATAAGCAGCCGCGCCAAGGGGAGCACAGACAATTTGAAGTCAATCAGGATGAATCTAAACGAGAATTTGATTACATCAGTTGGAGAAATTACCTCCAAAGCAGCGATTTGTCCAAAATGCGGCTCCGCCTTGCCTGGCAGCGGAGCTAAAAGCGGCGCGCAGACAGATAGGCAAGTTAATGATGTGGACAAGAAGGAATATGAAAAAATAAAAGCAATGTACAGAAATTTGGAGCAGGAGATGGCCCGAATCCAAGAGAAAACGAAAACGATCATTCAAGAAGCGTCGCAGCTGTTAGCGCAGAAAAATAAGGAAATAGTTCATTTGCTGAATCAGACTAAGAATGGGGCAGCCGGGACTACTCACCGGAATTCTCATGATGTGACGTATGAGTCGATACTTAGGGATTCGAGGCTAAAAGAGCAGGAATTTAATGAATTTGCGCATATTCTCAAAGAAGAATTAGCGAATTACATGTCTGGAAATATTAAAAACTCTGAGGATCATTCAACGAAGCCTTTGATTGGCGAAATAGATTGTAGCTCATCTAATGAGCCTCCTAAAAATAAATCTGCTGCGAAAGCCCAAGAGAAAGATAAAAAAGCGCATGATGAATTGCAAGGGCAGATTGAGAAGCTGCAGAATGAGTTGAAGGAACAAAAGGAGATGTATGAGCAGGTTTCGAAGGATATCGCTGACATGTTTAAGAAAGAAAAGGCAAAGAATGATAAATTAGAGGATGAGGTCAAGGCGTTAAAGAGAGAAATTGCATCGTTGTCGTCATTCGCGAATTCTGAGGTTATGTCGGATGATAGCGACGAAACAGATATCATCACTGTAGATTACGAAGACAAACTTCACAGTTTCCAAGAAGGAGCGGCGATAAGCCTTCAGAATATTGCCAAGCTGCTTGATAGGATTGTAGCAGTCCGAATGGAGCTGCAACGATCAAAGAAAACTGTATAGCAAGAATTTTGTACTTGTAAAGTTAAATTTTGATACCATACTTTTTCTTTTGGATGAAGGGATCAATCTATTTAAAAGAGTATCAATGAGAGAAAACAATCGATAATCACATTGTTTGTATACGTGAAAATTTTTGGGCGCAAACATTAGGAACAATTTACTCCAATTCTTCCTGTTTCCAATGAAATTTGTGACTTTGTATCAAGGAATAACACCAATTCGCTTTCTTGTCAATGATTATGAGTAGTTGTATTGACTGAGTGCTGGTTTAGAAGTTTAAAAAAAAAAAGGAAATTGAAAAATTGAATAAAGGTAAGTTTGGGTCATATGAAGTAGACGTTAGAGAAGGTAGTTAAGTATGTTTCATATATAACGGTGTATTATTGAGAGTTAACCGTTGTAACTGTGATGAAATTTCGTTATCAAATCGCAACGGACTTGGATGGATGAATTAATATGGCAGTTAGATGAAAAATTTATAATTTCGCTGACTTTATAAGCTCATTGCGTACGTTTTATTATAAACGACTTTTTCTTAATTACTCAAAATACCTACAACTCAATGATTTTTTGGCACTTCTTGCTTCCTCTCACCGCTCTAGCATTGAACAGGCTCACCGACAAGTCCCGCTCTCAGCCCTTCGTCCAGATTCCAATCTATAACGATCATAATCTTATGAATTACGTTAAGATCAACCTTGGTAATCAGATCTCTTACTCCTTTGCTGAGAAATTCCGCTCGTACCAATAGATGCTTCTGCAGCAAGTACGAAAAACGTGCTATTGGATACAGGAAGCAACGATGTCTGGGTCTATATGGACAAAAACCACCTTGAGGACTGGGTCCAAGAGGCTAACAACAAAAATACCTCAGAAATAGTTGACACGCTTATTGCTCAGGGCGTAAGTCCTTTGCTGAAACAGACCTTGCTAACATAAGGCAATTTAGCGAGAAAAATTCGAAATTAATTACCAAAGCGGAAGAGTGCGTGGGATAATGAATCCAAGAGATGTAGAAATAGGTAATTGTATCATCGAAGACGCAAGGGTCGGCACGGTGTTCCGAGATAGCGCAACAAGCGGAGTTTTCGGTCATGTAAGTCCATTTTCCTTTGAGTGTGGCTGTATTCAATGCATTCACCCACAATTAAATTATTGAGAATTCCGCTTAAAAATTTATCATGCATTACAGAGCGCGATAGAAGGAATAATTGGTCTTGGGCTCAGAGGAGTGAGTTACAAGGGCTTCCCGTCGCCTTTCCAAGAAATCTCCAACGCAGGTTGTGTCAAAGACAATGTGTTCTCGTTACTTCTGCCAAATGTAAAGAATGATTAAATACAATCATTCATGATTTTTCAAAATGGTAAAGGATGATCTGAAGGAAGGGTCTCTTGTGCTAGGTGGCGTCAATAAACGATATATTCGAGATGGGTAAAGCGATTCAAGCTGGCCAATCTGAAAGTGATTATTAGATTGAAGTTTTATCCTGTGACAGGCGAAAAATACTGGGAGACTGAGTTTACAGCAATCAAGGTACTAATTAGGATTTTTAGTTTTTGAGAGTATTTTGTCGGCTGCTTTGCAGATTGCTGGAAAAAGCGTCTTGGATTGTCGAAAGACTCCCTGCAAAGCTATTTTTGACTCGGGTACTACCTCGATCGGAGGCCCAAGCAGGTACCGCTTGAATTTGGGCTTAATCCATAACCGATAATATATATAAAGAGTCATTAATCGCTTAATCGTATCGATCGAGAAGGCTGATAGAGCTAACCCTAAGCTCCTTCCAAATATCACATTTACTTTTGGGGATACTGACTACGATATTGGGCCTGAGGACTATCTGCTTGATGTCAGCGAAGTAAGATCTAAATGAGTTGAATGATGTGCTATAGCATATTTAGGCCATGAGTGCGAATGAAGAACAGGTTGAGCTAACAGCGAGTGGAAAGAAAGTAGCTTTGATGCCAGTTGATCTTAGTTTCGATGAGAAAAAATTCATCCTTGGAGCAGTGTTTATGAAAAAGTATGTGACGGTCTACGATGGAGCGAATCTAGAAGTTGGAATTGGTAAGAAGAACATGGCCTGGCGAGATTCGGAGGATGATTTTAGATTGATTTCAGAGATGAGAAGCGGCAGTAATACTGAGCCTTGGTATCAAGTGTATGGGAACTAATGGAATATTATTTGCTTCATTTTTATTAATTTTTTTGCTGCGGAAATTTATTCATGCTGCCTTGAACTTCTATCTCATTTTTCTATCTTTATTATTGAATAAAGGTGACTGAGTGAGTATATCAGTCAATCCACTGAAAAAAAAATATGTGATTTTAAATTCATAATAAATTGGAAAAAAAACTTTTTGTTATTTCCAGATGATGATTATGTTAAAGTAAAACACGGGGTTAGCCCTAGCGATTGAAAATCTTTGGATTGGAATTGATAACAACAAGTTTTCGGAGTTATAGCCAAGAAATTTCTAGACATTCTGTTATTGATAGCTCATTTAACGATATTTGAATTTTGCTTACGTATATCTGTTTAAATATTCTTAATTGAATTTTTTCCTGCCAGCAACAATGTATTCGCCTCGAACTCAAGCACCTACGTCCAGAAATCTACCCTACAAGTCATCAGGAAGTAAGTCTCATACCACACACCCAGAATATACAAGCCCTCGACCCTTCCTTCTTTCAAGCCCTTCAGGAACTGAGACGAAAACATATTCAAAATATACCAGTAGTATTCCTCTCAGGAACCCAGACCTTTATTCAATAATCTCTCCTTCCAAATTCACCACTGGAACCCTAAGGCCTTCTCCGTCACTAAGCTCTCTTCCTTCTCGCGTTTCCAAAGAAAAATGTAAGAATTCAAAATAATTTTGGTCTTCAACTTCTTCATCTTTATGCGAGATCCTCGGACAATTCTCAAGCACAAGATAAGCGAGCTACAAGCAGCACAGCGAGAGCTGAAAAGGCAGCATGAGAACATCAGACAGCAGACTTTTGACTCCCTCGCCAAATTTAAGACCTACCTGAGAGACCAGTTCTTTGCACTTTACTCTCAGACCAAGCTCCAAGCTTCGAAACCTTCTCAAGAGCAGTACTCCCTCATTAAGAAACTTGAACTCGAAAAATGCGCCTTGAGCGCTGAGGTCCAGCAGGCAGTGTTCAATACAAATCTCCTCCTTCAAAAAAATCAGCAACTTGAAGCCGCGAACGCTCTGAATCTCAAGAAAATTAAGCAACTTGAAGAAGCTCGTCAAACTGAACGGGTCAGCCTTGAGAAGATGTACGAGGAGATCATTAAGAACATTTCGAATGATAAAGCTGATATGGTTAAGCAGCTCAAAGCCGAGTTCGACCAGAGCGTCCAGGCATTACAGCCTATTATTGACAGCATTCATTCAGAAAACCAGAGACTCGAGCAGAAAATCCTGAATTTAGGCACCGAAACATCTCCTGAATCATCGCACGAGGTTAGTCCTCAAAAACGAGTATCTCATCAGCGCAACCAATCGCTGATGATGGGACTGCAAAAGATGAAGGCGTACCTTGATGAGCTTTCTTTTAGAAATAATGAAATACAGAACAGATATTTCCTCAATGAGAGATATTCGGGTGGAAGTAAAGGAATATGGAGTTCTGGAAGGAAAATAAGAGACAGTGCTGAGGTAGGCAACCAGGAGGAAAATAAATTGAATAAAGGGCAGAGCCGCGGAGTGTCAGGTAGTTCTCCGTCTCAGTCACTGGTCAAAAGCTCGGATACAGTGGAAAAAGTACTTGATTTTATCCAATCAAAAGGACTAATGCAGGAGTTCGGAGCTCTTAAGGTACTTCTCGAGGAAGAAAGCCGTGAAAAACAGCGACTTGAAAGGGATTGCCAGAACTCGAAGCTCGCTGTTGAGTCGCTGAGAGAAGCTGCGAAGGACAAAGGAAAGATTCTTGCGTCTTTTGAAAAGGAACTCGGCGAGCTAATGGCAGAGCATAATAAATGCAAAGAGAAGATAAAAATGCAGCAACTCACTATCAGCCAGCTCGAATTTTTCAAATCAAAATACGAAAAGGATAATCAGACACTTCTTAAAGAGAAACTCCAACTTCAGGAGGCTTTGAGCAAAGTACAAGGCACAACTGGGCTTCTAGACCGACGGAATAGCTCATCGAAAACTGAGGCAGGAACGCAAGCAGCCTCGCTGCAGGAGAAAGAGGTCATGAGGCTGAAAAAGCAAAGCAAGGAGCTTCAAGCTGCGTGTCTCGAGCTAACGAATCAATTACAGGAAGCGGCGTCTGTGATTGACAAATTGGATAGCGAGAATAAGATTCTAACAGAAGAGATTAAACACAAGGAGCAAGCGATTGAGCAAGCAAAATCGAATTATAGCAAAGTTCTAGATGAGATTGAGGCTTTCCGACAGGCGAGTAGTACGTCGAAACAAAAGATGCAGGAGCAGATGGAAAGCTTTAAGAGTAAAATCAATGAAAAAGCTCAAGTATCAGAAATGCTGAAGGACAGAAACTCCCAGGAACAGGCGAAGGCGTTGCAGGAGTCTGAGATAAATAAGTTATACGAACAAATAAATGAGATGACGCTGCAAATTCATCGTGTTGAAGAATTAAATAGGCAGCTTCAAAGCAAGTTGAAGGAAGAGCAAGAGACGTTTGAATTGGAGAAACAGAAGCTGCTACAACAAAGAGATGAACAGATAAAGATACATGAAAAAGATTCTAAGGATATTCCAAGGACAGAAGGCGAAGGTGAAGTCATTTCACAAGCGAGTCATGAGAAAGAGATTAAAGAGTTGTTAGAAAAAATTTCTGCCGCAGAAAAGGAGTCAATGAACTTAAGAACACAAGTCTCAATGTTGGAAAACGAATTGAAAGACCAAAAAGCACGGTTTGAGCTTGAATTGAAGGAGCGACTGGAGAATCTTGAAGATAAAAAGGAAAATAAATCAGAATCATCAGAATCAAGTGAGGAGTCTTCGGAAACGTCGTTGGAGGAGCATGATAAGAAGCAAAAATCTGTTTCAGATGACAAAATTAAAGAACATGAAGCCAGGCTTATCCAAGATCAAGAGGAATTAAGAAGGAAAATAAGCGAGCTTCAGAATGAAATTCACGAGATGAAAGAGAAGAAAAACGTTGAAGAGCAAAAGCTTTTCGAATCAGCTCGACTTAAGGAAGAGGAGATTAGCGCTCTCAAAGAAAGAATTAATTCATTAGAAACAAAAGAAAAGGAGTTGAAACTCCTATCTGAAACGAGTCAAGAAGAACTGCAGAAAAAGCTCAATGAGCTGGAATCTCTTCACCAGAGTTCCCAGCAAAAGGAAGAGGAATTGAGAGAAGCCCAATCTCGGATCCAGGAAATCCAGACACAGCTTGAAGCTGCCGTGAAAGAAAACGATCATTTAAGGAAGAACATGCAAGACAACAATCCCAGAATACAGGATCTCGAGCAGAAAGCAGACATCCTTCAAAAAGAGAGAGATTCCTTAGAGCAGCGAAATAAGCAAATTCAAGCCGAACTTAAAACCGTCGCTGATAAATTGGCGGAAGAAGAGCAACAGAAGGCTCAGTTACAACATGATAGAGACGAATGGTTGAAGAAAACTGAAGAATTAGAAAAAGAAGTAGGTGAGCTGAAACATGAGAAGGAGGGATTATTGAAAAAAATTGAGTTGTTTGCTGCTGGAGAAAAGGAACTATCTTCAGAAATAAACGGCTTGTTGCAGGATCTTAAGGTTGTACGAAGTGAGAAAGAAGAATTAGAGGAAAGAGTGAAAGAGATGGAACAAGCTCTCAAGGGTCAAGGAAAGAGCAAACAGCTCATCGAGGATTTGAAAAATAAATACAAAGAAAAAGAAGCCCAGTACCAACAACAGATCGAGGAGTTGAAAAAAGCAAATGAAACTGCCTTCAATGAAGAAAGAGCAAAATATAAGGCGGAAATTGATATGAAGGATCAATCAATAGCTGCAATTGAAGAGTCTTGCAGGCAGTTGAAGGTTCAAAAAGAAGAATTACAAAAGGAGTTGGCTGATAAAGAAAATTTACTCTTGCAGTACAAAGATCAGGCTGAAGAGCTAAAAAATCATCAAGGGAAGATTACTGAGCTCGAGAAACAGCTGGAACAGATCATAGCAGCTAAAGATCAACTAACGACTGAGAATTCGCAGCTCAAGCAGCAGTTGGAAGAAAGACCGATTGTTGAAAATGAAACTTTCATGTTCGAGCATTCATTTAAAGCGCAAACTCTCGATGATAATTTCAATAGACTCGCAGAAGGCGATAAAAGCGAAGCATTTGATGACTCAATAACCGACCCACATACTCCTTCTGAATCAATGCAAAGGTCACCAAAACTGAGAGCAAAGCGAAGAGAGATTGAAAAATCCAGCATGTTACCCGAGGAACAAAAAGTGTCAGCTTCTCTCGAAGGAATTGGATTCAAAATTCAGGCAAGCATGTCAGAACAATTATCTCCTATCCGTGCAAACTTCCAGTCTCCTGAAGATAAAGCCGAACCAAAACTCAGCGATATCGCTGGTGAACCATCAGATTTTACTAGTGAAGTCCAAAGGAAACAACCCGCTGCTGAAAACGAGTTCGCACAGAAGAAAAATTTCGATTGGCAGACTCATTATAAAAATCTACAGCGAGCTTACGAGCGAATCAAAAACGAAAACAAAGAGTTGAAAGAGCGGCTAGAACAGTCTCGAGAAGAGCTTGATACTTCCAAAAAGGACGAAGGCGCCAATCCAGAGAGCTCTTCAAATAAAAAGAGATCACCGCGATTAGGCAGAAGCAAAACTTTCAAGAAACAGTATATTCCTAAGGTTTCTTCTCCAAACGTTTCTGATTTCGATAATGCGAGTGCTTCAAGCAAGAATTTCGCAGAAAGACCTCAGTTTTATACTCCCAAGGCCAGCGAAGAGAAAGGACTCAACAAGATGATAGGAAGTTTGAATGACTTCGACCTGTTGAGCCAACTTGCAGGCAGCGCGAAGAAACCAGGAGTTTCAGACACGCCTCAGAGTTCGAGATCAACGCAAGTAGGACATCACAAAACGCAGATGTTCGGTTCGAAAAAGTCGGAGAGAGAGTTCCCTGAGAGGAAATTTTTCGAGAGGACGATAATAGACTTGAGGAACCATGTCATGGACTTGGAGCTGAAGATTAAAAAGGTTCAAGAGGAGGCGGAGGATAAATGTGCGATTAAGATTCAAGAGATAGAGGATAATTGTTTGGAAGATATAAAGAAGTTCAAAGAGATTATAAAAGCAAAAGACAGAGAGCTGGATGATCTGAGATGGGACGAAGGCGTGAGAGCGCATAATTTGAAGAAGGAGATTGAAGAATCCGTGAGAAAGGAATTAGAAGCGAGTTTCAAAGCCGCCGCAGCAGGAGGATCTAAGAAGAAAAAGAAATAGTGTTGTTTGGAATGATTTTTTTAAAAGCCTTATTTTAAGCTGATATTCTGCTAGAAACGAATTGATAGGAATTCTTGTGCATAGATTAGATCTTCATTTATGCTTCAATAACGCTAACCTTATTTACCTTGCCTTGCTCAATCAACTTCAAAAGGTACATAATTATCTTCTGAGAACTCAGATTCATTCCTTAAATATAATGGATTCCGATGGGCGGAAAAAGAAGCATTTACATGAAACTCTCTTGCAAAACTTTTTGATATGATGAATTATTATGCTTGTAAATAATTTTGCCAAAATCCTTTGTCGAAATAAATAAGCCATAGATATTATTTTGAAGGAATTCGTATCTTTGAAATGAAGAAATTTCCAAGTGTTTTCGATGGTAAGCTTTTGGTATTATTGCAGCTTAGTAACCATCTTTGATCCAGTTGACTCAATAGAAAAGCCAGCAGTCCGTTCAGATACGCAAAAAAAAATGTCTATCAAGCAACACGAGACAAATGAGCCTCGAAAGGATGTCATGACAGAACATGAGACTCGAATCATTTCGAAACACATAAAAGACGTGAAATACAGTCTATTCCTTTCATTAGACAAAACCAAGACTTACATCGGAGCGGTGGTTATTGACTTCCATTTGATTTCCCTCGATTTCGATAATTTAGATCTGTTTCTCAATTTCGGAGGAGGTTCAATCACCAATTTCGTCATCAATAAGCATTTTTACTCAGATATTGCAACCTCTAAGCACGTGTGGCAAGACAACCGCATATTCCTCCATAAAAAATCACTAAAACTCGGACACAATGAAATCCGAATCACTTTTGAAAACGCTTACAACCACACTGAACGAGGCCTATCTCGCATCGTGGACACCGATGGTCTAATATACTGCTACAGCAACTGTGAGCCTTTCGGCATCCACAACATATTCCCTTGTTTTGACGTAATCTCCACCAGAGCAGAATTCCAACTGAGAATCTTAGTTCCTGCATCTTGGACAGTCATCTCAAATGAAACTCCCCTCTCAGTATGCTTAGAAGACTATGCTGAAGCCTGGAACGTCGAAGATCTTGCGGTACCCATTGATGAGCTATTAGATGAAGTCGAAATTAAATCAGCATACAGGCTAAACTGCATGCCTGAAGAAACTAAAAAAGACGACAGCGAACTGAGGCTGCTCTGGAAATTTAAAAAGATCAAAAATATCTGCTCATATCTTTTCGCTTTCTTTGCAGGACCGTACACAAAAGTGTCATTTCCAGATGAAAAACGCAAGTTTTCTCACAATTACTATGCAAGAGAGTCTCTGAAGACCTTCCTTGAGGATCAAAACAAAGATATCCATTTCCTTGTAGAGGCAGGCTTAGAATATTTAGAGGATATGTTTGGCGTGGCCTATCCATATTCTAAATTAGATCACATCTTCTGTCCTGAGTTTCTCTCAGTTGGAATGGAGAATCCCGGAGCGATTTCGCTATGCGATGAAGAGTTTCTCTTCCGTGAGGTTCCTACACCTGCGCAATTGTATCGACAAGCGTTTATCGTTATCCACGAGTTGGTCCATATGTGGCTGGGAGATCTATTGTCTGTAGAGTGGCTTAATGACGTCTGGGTGAAGGAGAGCTTAGCCTCGTTTTTTGCAGCTGATTGCATTGAGAATAACCCACGATTTCAGTCGAAATTCCCCGATGCGTGGTATAGATTCGCGCTTTACAAGGCAAAAGCACTAGAGGATGATCTCAATCCTGAGGCAAGCCATCCAATTGCCGATTTGCAAACGCCAGACACGAAAATCGGCTCCTCTTGTAATTTTGACTTGATCGTTTATCATAAAGGGTCAGGAGTCTTTAAGCAGATATTCGAAATCATCGGAAGAGACCTAATGAAACCTATCATGCGAAATTTCGTGCAGAATAATGCAGGGAAAAGCATAACGAGGAAAAAGCTCTACGAATCGTTTTATGAGGTCTTGAAGGAGGCGAAAAAGGATAGCCTCATGGCTGGAGTCCACCAGTGGCTCGAAACGAAAGGTACTGATAGAATTCATGTGCTTAGAAAGCAAGAAGCGGATGGAAAGCAAGAAATTCACTTCACATTAGACAGACATGAAAAAACTAGCAATCGGCCACATTATCTTAAAGTGCTTGTGATTACTAAAGAAGGAACAAGCGTTTTCCCTCTGAAGCTGCTACAAGGTGAAGACCAAACTACAATTTCAGTGGAGAATGATGTTCTGGCTGTTCTTCCTAACTATTATGATGATGATTTCATCATATCAGTCCTCGATGAAGCGACAATCCACTACTTTGCTGAGAACCAGGCAGAAATAAAAGACAAGCTCATTATCCAGGTCTTCTGGTTTAATATCTTCCAAATGGTTGCTTCGGGTGAACTGAAACTTGAATCTTTTTATGATCTTGTTTCTAAGGGAATTGATTTGGAAATTCAGTCCGATCTCAACAATACAGAATATTTGGTCGAGGATTATGCACTTGAAAAACTCTTTTATTTCATTGAAAAGAAATGCGATTTTAGAGAAGCTAGTAGCAAGGCATTGGATTTCACAGATCGCTACCTGAAGCACCTGGCATCGGTGAAAGCAAAAAAGCCTTTCCATTTGGTTCTAGTGAAGAGGATCGTGACTGTTTTTGTAAAACAACTGCTTTCTGTGAAAGCCTTGCTTGGCATGTATCATGAAGAAGGAAAAAATATTTTTAAAGAGGTGTTGGGAGACGATGTTTGGTTGAGACTGGAACTTCTGAAGGAAGGATACTTCCGCGGTGAAGCAAAGATGGTTGAGTTGCGAAATGCTATCGATCGTGATCATACGAAATGGTATGAGCCAAAGCTTCGATACCATAAGTGCGTGGAAGTGTTTGGAGGTGCTGGGAAAGAGTTGCTTCTCAAAGATTTAGTGAAGTTGGCGGATCGTTTGAGGGTGAAGGAATGGACTGAGCTGCTGAAATGGAAGTATCAGCTTTCTCGGCATGCATGGATGAAGAATCCAGAATCGTATTATGCGCCTGAATTTACAGAGTTAATCCAGGAGTTGAAGCAGAACGTCCCAAGGATGTTAAATGAGGCGCAGATCGAAATTTTTGAGGAAGAGTTATCTCCTAGGTTCTTATCGACAAAAGCTAATTAATTCGTAAAGAATGGTTATCTTGATTATTGAGGAATCTACATAAAATAATTGAATTGGGTATGCATTCTTCATATTGATCTTATGAAAAAGGTTAAGCCAAGATTCCATAAGTAATATATTCAAAGAGCTGAAAAACTAAAGTATAAATTGATTTCAGGTTCAAAATCAACAAATAAAGTGGTAATTAATAGTGATTTGGATTGGATTGAAAAAACCAATAATGCTGCATCTCATCTACAAAACCATTCTTTGTGGACATACGCTGCTCTTTCTCAGCTTTCTCAGAAGAGAAAATCGTGGCATGAAGAGATTTACCTCACAATATTTGCTTTTCGACAAAATGAGTCTTTTTGACAAGAGGAAATTTTTAACGAAAATAATGCTAGGAGTCAAATTTTTTTTGGATGGTTATAACAGCTGGTTGGATGAGAAATAGTTCCTTTTCAATCTTTGAGAAGAGGAGACAAAGAGGTGTTCCAGATTATGGTCACGCGGTTCATTTCTGTGCTTCGGTGTCTCCCTTTACAGTTAGGAAGATTTCATACTTTCTCGTACTAAAGACTGCTTTATCTCTGCGGAAAAAGAACTTTTCAATTGTCTGAACAACACCCATCTATTTAATGACAGGTCTGATTCAAGTACTGTTGATATAATAGACTACATGGATGAGAGCTACCCATTGATGTCATCTGGAACTTCTTCGAGGTGTCTGTGTTTGTGGAAGCGAAGTTAGGAAGCGATTTGTTCAGCTCTAAGAACTGGTTGGAGTAATCGGTGAGAGAAAGAACTTTGTAGGCTTGATTTCAAAGAGACACTCCACGCAGAAGAGCACCTTGGAACTGGAAGTGTCGAAAGTTGCTCTCGCTATGTATTCACCTGGATGGGCTTGACAAGAGAACAGTTTGAGCGAGGATTCCATTAGTTCTGATATGAAATTAAATTCCTTCAACACAGATTCCGTTTTCTCAGTTCCTTGCATTTAGACAGACTTCGCAATAGAAAAGTAAAATCTTTGCTGAATTAAATTCAAGTAGTTTGAAAGACATCAGAAGTCACCAATTCGTATTTTATTGAAGTAACTTGTCTTGTTCTCCAATAGTCAAGAAGGATGACTGTCATAACAATTATTGAGTCTAATTCCTGCCTATTCACTTTTTGCAGATGACACTCGTTGATCGTTGTAGAAGGAAAATTAAATTACGATTTATGTGAGCAGCAGAGTAAGCCAATAATTTCCTTCAGGACTGCAGACAATGTAGGATGTGCTTATTCCCTTTGCTTTCTTCGAGAAAGCCATGTTATAAAAATGAAACTTTCTTGACATCAATGGAGATGATGGTACTCTGAAAAAGTTTTGATCGAAGAGAAAAGAAATTTGAAAAGAAGTTCGGTATAAAATCAAAATAGATCGATTTTGTAAGCATCAGATAGATCTGCAAGAGGAGATTTACATGTCAGAAGATTGTTTATGATAATAGCGATAGTGCTGCTTTCTCTGATATATTAAATAAAGTATTTATGTCTTCTTTCGAAAAGTTTTCTGGTAGTGAATAGCCACTACGAAAATATAAACTAGTATTGTGATAAATGTCGAAATAAAAAACCCTTCTGAGAAATAAATCTTGTTTTGGAGGAAATCGATGAAAAAGGCACCAGTGATGAGAGGTATTTCAAAACTTTCTGCGGTATCCGCATTACTCAAATTTTTATTGAGTTGCTTGAAAGCAGAAATACAAACCTAATAAGGAAAAATTAAAACTTTTCAAAAAAGAATAAATTGAGGGGTCAGGATCCATGCTGACAACAAAAATGATGAAAAACCGATCTCCTAAAAGCAGGAGCATTGAAAATCAGTTATACTCAGCTCTTCAAAAAATTTTTGAGTTTTTGGATCAGAAGCCATAGTGTGGCCAGATAAAAGGAAGGCTAGGAGACCCGCCAAGACGGTGACGACCAAGCCGATGAAAAGAGCGCTCTTCATTGTTTGAGCTCAGAATAAATTGAATTATGGTTTGATTCAAAGGGGTTGTTGGAATTAATAATTCTTGTATCAAGCCGGATTAAACTAAGGATCACTCTTGAGCACTTGTTGGGAAAATAATCAAAAATTTGGATTTATTGGAAGAGTTTTAGTTCTTTGGAACTATCAAAGAGATTTCTTTTTGCTCTTGCTCAACAGATGAGAATCGAGTGACTGCGAAATATATTGTGAGGTGTTAATTTAGTCAATATAGCCGTAAAAAGCTTCGCTTTAAACAGATAAAGAGTGATGGTTATCAGTACCGATTTTTCTATTGGTAGGGGTTGTTTTGTGTTTTGGGTGTTAAATTGCCTTTTTTTCAAGTAGTGCTCCTTTTATGAAAGGAATTAGTTTGGCTGAGTCACTCTTATGTAATCAAAGGCTACTGATGATGGATCTTTGAATTTTGTAAAAAGTTTCTCAATTTGAGTTCGAGGGTACCTATCCCACAAACACACAAGTAATAGGTGATTTTAGCGAAAGAGTCAATGGAATAGTTGACGACAGCCAACAGTTTGATAATTGAGTAGTAATGGAATTATTGAAGCAAAGGCACCGAGGCGTCCCGGACGTTGGTTCTGAGAGCTGACTGCACGAACTTTGGGAAATAAAGGAGATATGAATTTGTTACTTTGCGTTGATCATTAATTTCGGAAATTCTTGTTGTCACGAGGATATAATGTGCTTTCGAGAGCTGCATCACAAAGAATTCGTTGCTTAAAGTCCAAATTCAAATTTTGCAGCTTTCTTCCTTTGCTAAGATAATGAATTATATCCCTAAATGGTAGATATACTCTCAATTTTTGCTAAATGGTTATACTAGTCTTGTAATTTGTTCTATAGGCACCCTCTATTTCCATTAGGCATGGTTTAAGGTGGTTGGGGATGTTTCATTCGTTCTAGCTACATATGAATGGGCTTACGCAATCGCAGGCACCAAACACAAAGTTCTAGGCCGACTTCATGAGGAAAACTCGATTCAAATCGATAATTAATACACTCAAGAGCAAAATTTAATTAAAAATTTTTATAATCGAGAGATGCGCGCTAACAACTCCAAGGAGCAAGCGAAACTCAAACTGAATTACGTAATCAAGAAGGAAAAAGAAAGAATTGAAAAGGAATTGGAAGATGGAAAACAAGAGCAAACGAATCCTGTCATCAAATTGGCTTCGAATCAGAACGATCCAGACTATTTGAAAAGATTCGCTGAGGAAAAGTCTCGATTAGTTATAGTTTTTGATTCAAAATCTCAGCTCAAAACGTTATGCTTCCAGCCGAACCAACGCAAGTCGAATCGATTACAAAATCTCGAAACGTGTAACTTCAAATCTGACCCTATACAAGAAGGTGATTATAATGACGACGAATATAATTTTAAAAAAATTGATCGAGAGGTGCGAACGAGGTTTGAAAACACCTCCACCTTTCCGTACAGTGTTCATGGACTTGTGAGAGTAGATCGCGGAAATGGAAGTTATAGAACAGGCACGGGAATTCTCATTGGACCTGATTTAGTGCTCACAGCAGCTCATAATATTTGTGATTACGAGGAAACCAAACAAAAATATGCGAGCATTGAATTTATCCCAGGCATCAACGAAGAAGAAACTCCTTTCGGAATTTTCAAAGTTGTCGAGTCATACGTTCCTGATGAATTTCCAAAAACTTGGGAGAAAGAAGATTATGCCTTGCTTATTCTTGAAGGTGCTCCAGGCAACCTTGCAGGATATTTTGGCCTACATGTGGCCGAACAAGAAATCATCAAAGAAAAAAACAAGGAATTGCATATTATTGGATATCCAGGGTATGTCCGAACGAAAGATGAAAGAAATAAACTGAAATTTCTATCAAAAAAAGGACGTCATCAATTGTGGGGAATGAAAGGAGAAGGCTGGCTTGAAGTTGATAAAGAAAATGGCGAATTTCTGATCAATTATGCCAATATCCTGACGACTGGCGGCCAAAGCGGGAGTGGTGTGTTTTATCATGATAAGGTTACGGGTGAATATTATGTAATTGGGGTGCACATTTTAGGAAGAGGAGGAGAAGGCGGTTATAACAGTGGAACGTGGATAACGAACTCAAGGTTTAGTCAAATAGAAAAATGGATAAGTCAAGCTAGAAAGAATCTCATAGCTCGAATACTAGCACAAAACAGTCAAGACGGAAAAGTTACAATTAAGAATTTAAATTTAAAGTCTTTGTTTATTGGAGATGCAGGTATGGAAGCCTTATCAGAATTTCTACTTCCGGAAATTGAATCTCTCGATTTGCAGGAGAATCATATAAGTGAAATCGGGGTACAAGTTCTGAGTGAGAAGACTAGTTTTAAAAAGTTAAATGTTCTTAATTTATCATCGAATAATATCGGTGACACGGGAGCTACAGAATTAAGCAAGAATACCTCATGGAAGAATCTCACAACACTAGATTTATGGAGGAATAATATCGGTGGTGAGGGAGCTACAGAATTAAGCAAGAATACCTCATGGAAGAATCTCACAACACTAGATTTATCATACAATAATATCGGTGCAGAAGGAAAGACAGCAATACAAAAAAGATGGCCAAAACTTAAATTGTACTATTAGAGATAGAAAAAAGTAATATTTACGTGTTGGTGTTCCTCTGCATTCCAGTGATAAAACATATTAAGAGAGATTGGTTATTCAGATAAAGAGACTTTGAAAAATAGTGATGATTAGAACACAAATGGTTTTGAGCAACAACCAGCATCACAATTTAATGAAGTTTTGATGAAACATTACAAATTGAATCTCACATTTTTCTTCGCTGAATTTGGAAATGTTTTGCTATAGAGAGAATTTTTTCATGATATTGGCTGTGTTTATGATTCTTAATTAGATGCTAGATGCTAAGTGACTAGGAGTTATTCTCGAATTAATAGCAATTTGGTACTGGGAAAATAAAAAATAAATGTAAATACCTTGATAAAATTCCAGATGCTGCTGTTTCAAGTGAAGCAATACCACCACCTTGATAGAATAATAGGTTTACTTTCTTCTGTAGTTTCAATTATTAGAGTTACTGAGCGAAAGCGGAATGTCAATGGCAATGGGAGTTTATTTGAAGTTGTATTTCAATATAATTTGCGGATATGATGAAACTAGTGAAATGAATTAGGTTGGAAAAGACACATCTTAAAATATTCAGAGTAATGAAGCAAGTATATTTTAAAAAGCATATCACACAAACACTTTTTATTTTAGTACGAGCCCACTTGACATAGATTTATAGATGGGATAAAGGTAGTTTTGGTTCACTAATGTTTTTTTGGGATCCGATTTTTTAATAGAAATAGGTCAGATGTAATTCTTAAAAAGATCGGCCTCCCTTGCCATTGAAGGGTCCTTGACCGACCTCTCTCACGAAACACAAACTCATCATTCAGAACTTCGAAAAATTCAAACATAAATTGCCGTAAGAATCGACGGACTATGAGAGTATCATTGTTACTCAATCTCAGAATGAAAAGTTTTCTATGAAGATTATCAATTCGCAAATTGAAAAAAATTTGGAAATCTGATCTCGGTGGAAATTTCAAGTCTCTTCTTATGTGTTCAAATGAAGTTTAGTGGTTTCCAAGGCTTAACAACATAAGTTAATTTTCCTGAATGAAATCGTTATGACGAGGAAAATGTGGAATGCGTTTGAAAGAAGATTACTCAAGCAAGAATTGGGTCAAATATCAATACTTTTCGCAACAACTTAATTTGTATAACTTCGTAGTCGAGAATTTCTCAATGGAAACAATCAGATTTTGATAGTTACCATTACAATTCATGATTACCTACAAATTAGAACTCTGACAATTTGTTTGGATTTGAATGTCGCAGCAGAGATATGCAAGTACAAATATTATTATCAAATATATAAATATACCAATATCTCTTTATAAAGTTTGTTTATATATTCATCAATAGCACTCCTACTTAACTTAATTCGTCTTAATTGTTTTCTCAAAGTAGAAATGACTCTGAGAAGCCAGCCAGGCTTATTAGAATTTACCAATATCTGCCAAATTTACCGAACTTGCCGAATTTGCCATAGCCACCATATCTGCCATA
>ENA-UOUE01000557-UOUE01000557.1-compost-metagenome-genome-assembly--contig:-NODE-557-length-29278-cov-6.744564_pt1 | contig 29278 bp, 27 predicted proteins | sample MGYA00238146_ERZ747223 | MGnify/ENA primary metagenome ERZ747223 (study PRJEB28781, sample SAMN06268865) | compost metagenome | isolation source: single cell | place: USA: California, Emeryville, Joint...
GCTTTTCTTAAAACAGCAGCTGCGACCACCTGCCCATCGAGAAATCCTGCAAAATGCATATCTGAATATTCATTCTCTAGCTCTTCTTTCGTAAAATCCATGCCTAATGGGATTCTCAGAATCTTTCGTCGTAATTCTACAGCTTGCTCCCAGTCAGGCGATTTGTGTGCAATTTCCTTAAATGTGATCTTTGAATCCATTTTGTTTGCTGTCTCTTGATTTTATTAACAATTTAATTTATCAGTACCACAATGAAATGCAATGTAACTTATAGCCAAAAATGACAAGATCACACAAATTTTATCATATTTGGATGCGCAGAAAGAAAGATTTTGGTTGCTTACTTAAAAGCTTTCTTTCGCTTCAAAGTCACGATTGCTCATCTATACAAAAGTTTTGGAGATCATGCAAATGAGCAATAATGTATAGAAATTGAAATCATCTTCACTAGTAGTGTTCAAAACACACGATTCTCTTTAAATATGCCAAATAGCTCATGATTGTAAGCATTTTTTTTATTTAATTATCGAAAAGCGATCAGCGAACCTTTACTATTGCTTGAAAGCAATGAAGAAAAAAAAATTTCAGACTTTCATACATCCCTTATATCAGTTCTAAATGACTTAACCACAGCTCGAATTACTCAGCGAAACTAAAGATGACGATATATGAAATAAACTATAATTTCGGCCGTAATTGCTTCATCATCTTGTATTGTACAATTCCAGCTTCCACAAACTCATCACCTTCAACAACATAATCCAACCGTTCATAGAACTTGTAGATTGTTTTCCTCCCTTGCAGCACCATTCTCTTAAACCCTTTCTCTCTAGCATCAACTTCAAGGTATTTAACCAGTTCTCGGCCTATTCCTTTTCCTTGAAGGCGATCATCGACACAGACCTGTCTCATTTTAACAACCTCATCACTTAGCTTCGTCAAGATAGCTGATGCAACCAACTGATCATCCAAGAACGCTGCAAAATGCATTTCGGAGATCTCAGGGTCAAGATCTTCTTTAGTAAACTTCCCTCCCATTGTGTTAGCTTTCAATATCTTTTTCCGCAGTTCAACTGCCTTTGCGTACTCTGGTGATCCATGAGCAATTTCCTTAACCAAGAGTTTTGAATCCAGTTCCTTAAATGCGAGCTTAGACTCCATATCCTGAGCACAATCCGAGCTTATTATTAAAAATTAATTTATTTGCGCAGCAGTTGACATACTCAGGACTTGAGAATTACGAAACCTAGTCTAACAAACAAATTGAGAAAGTCATAATCACTTTATTATTTCGTATTTTCATTATCAATAATTTAAACAAAATCCATTAGCTTAATTTCATTTTGGAATACCGATCTATTAATATATTGATGTATATATTGGTTTACGCACTCGAAATCTCAATGAGACATTTGAATGTATTACATTGCATGATAATCTGTCGATGATGGTTTGCTGCGAAGACCTAACATCATGCAAAATTTGGCACAACATCCGGGTGTACTCCTTTTTTCATCGGCATCGATCAGCGACAGGTGGACTTTGCCTTTGGTATTTTCCATACTAAGACCGCTAGTCGAGTGCATTGATTCGCCTCGTGATTTAGTTCGTTTGATAGTAGGATCAATCACGTCTTGCAAGGATGCCGCGTCTTCGTTAATATTATATTCTTTCAGCTTCAAATGCTTCACGTCGAAGTCCATGTCAGGATAATTCTCCACATCGTCAATAAGCGAGCTTCCCTATAGTAATAATATTAGTACTGTGGAAGGTAAGAGCATCTCATTACGTCTTTATAGAACACTATCAATGGGTCGACTTCATTTTTGCCTTGCATCAAGGCTCTAGCACTGATCCCATTTAACGCGTCCACCCACATCGTAGTATCAGCTTGATTTTTGGCGCGTAATCGCATTTTACGCCCGTCGTTAAACACAATCTTAAACTCATTGTCAGAAATCTCATCACATGACTCAAGCAATTGCAGAGGGAATTTCGACTCGGCCTTTTGAGTATTGTGGAACTTATAGACGTAAAGAGTGTATCCTTTGATACTGAAGAATAGAGTCTTCCACCTAGCAACATTTCATCACATGAATATAAGCTCTCAAATTACTTGGCTTTTGGATGGAAATTCGAGGCGAAAGCCGCTAGAAGCTCGTCCTTATGCAGATCAAGATATCCCTCTATTTCTTGGTTGTCGTTCTCCTGCAGATGGGAAGAAACAAAGTTTTTAGGTTTAATTGACAAGAAGATGTATGCTACCTTTGTTTTGATTGTATCGGTGTTTCTGCGGTCTTGCTTAGTCACGACTTCCTTTACTTCAGTAATATCAACTACATTATTGAGTGAGTCATTCACATTAACCGAAAGAAATACGCAAATCAAAGTTGTTAAGCTTTTGGAAGATGTCCACTGTCATATCATCGCTCTCTTTTCTAGCAAAAACAGGTCTTGATGCTCTGACGGGTTCTTTTCTTTCCTCTCTAACCTCGAGCGACTCGATAGCCTACAGTAGTAACATATCAATACAACAAAGCCTTAAACCACAGGAGTACCTCTCTGATGAATCTGGCAGCTTCTCTTTTTTCTCCCTCGGTTAGATCCTTCCTCATATCGACAAATTCGACTAAGGTCTTGGAATTCACCGCTCCTTGATAGTGGGTTTTCAGGTCCTTTGAGTAAATCATTATCATTCCGGGATTGCAATTCAAAAAATCGCGAAAGTCATGCAGTATCTTCAGACCGCGCTCAAGCGAATGCTTATCGACCTTCCCACTTTGGATGAAGAACTTCGAAACTGCGGCTATGACCTCGTCGATTTTTTTGCCTGCTCTTACCACCTTATCGATAAATTTGCGATTTTGTTAAGTACACTAGAAAGGATAAGATGTATACTAGATCTTGCTCATCTTTCATCTTCTGGAGTTTCAGCAAGCTCATTGAATATTCATGTAGTAACTGTTCAAATGAAGTCTTCCAGACTCTCGTCACAAAATCTTCACGAAGTTTTGGCAAGGCGTCCTTAATAAGTCTTCCAAGCTGTTCGAGGAGAAGGTCCTATTGAGAGCATTAGTGCCAAATCGCTCATATCTTAAGATTTACAATGTTGAGATCAAGAGGGTTCCTTTTGTATTCTTTTCCTAGAATAGAGAACCAGAACCTCACTATGTATATCAGGCAAATGGTCGCGCTTTCTTTATTTGCGAATTTGAACTCGTTTTTCTCAAAAATTTTCACGATTTCTTCATCCGTCAGCCCTGTAACTTTTTTCACCGACACCACAAACTGGTCGCATTTTTTGTCATGGTCCTGAAGCGAATTGCAAAACGCGTAATAATGCTCTAGAGAAAGCGGGATATTATGCTTTGAAAGTGATGTAAGGCCGAGGTTAATTGAGTTCTTTGTTACCAGAATCGCCTTGTAGCCTCTTGTATAGTAATCAAGCATTTCATTACAATTATTCAGCATCTCGTCGATGAAATCTGGAGCTCTGCACTTCTGACAGAAATTAAAAACTTCTTGGATCAAATTCCAAAGCTTTTCCGGACCACAGGTTATCGCTTTCAGCTTGGCATTTACTCCAGGCTTCGAATCAACTTCCTAAACGTCATTATAAAAGCGTATTTAATAACTGCTTCAGATATATCTGGTTGATTTACCGTTCTTAATATATCATTTATTGCGAAAGTGTTAACATGAAGTAGTTTATGTCCAAGCGACCGCGCCAAGAGTATGACTGCTTCAGAGAGTCTTGGATCGACGAAGGGTTCACCGAAGGTTTTCAGCGCCTCGATATATGTACTGAAGAAATAGCAAATGTCGAATATTTGGTTGTTCTAGTGAAAAATAAATTTATCATTCCTTTAACAGGGAATATCATAATGGCTTTACCGTTAGAGCTTTGCGGTGAATAGAGAAGAACTCTTTCCAAGCCTCCATCATTTTACCATGAAAATAAGTTGCGTAGTTCTCAAGCAGCCCGTAATGCTTCTTTTTCATCGCGCAGCAGGCGTTGATGACTGCAAGATACTCCTTGCTCAGGTTTTTAGATGCCAAAATAAACTCTTGGCAATCAGAAAAACTAAGAATTGAAAATTAAACTACGCGCAAAACTCAATGAAAAAAGTACTTCTTAAACAGCTTTTTCCCTCCGTATCTGTTGAACTGATCTTCAATGATCTGTTTCACTTTCTGCGGCTCCTAAGTTATATTACCAACGTTATCCTGTCGGTTGCTATCCCTGAGCAAATACCTCAGCATTCGCGTCGTAAAGTCTGGCAATTGGATTTATATTTTTCAGGGGTTTCACTTTCGCGTGCTCGAACTCGTAGCTCGTTCTCATGGACAAATCAATACCATTGAGCCACCTGAAAGCAACAATGAACAACATGAAGCCTAATTTGTTACTTGAGTCTCTCGGAAAGCGAAGTTGTCTGTAAGAAATATTTGTTTCCACCAGTGTCAATAACCCATTTGTATGTATCATCGCCGACCTTTTTATCTTTCACATTAATACCCACAATATCTCTGCAGTTTCAATTGAGTCACTGAGAGAAGGCATTTGCTATTATTACTTGGTAGATATCGTGAATTCTGGAGGCGCAGAGGATAAATCATCGTTATAAAAGTAGATTGTATCAAACTGAAGCCCAGCTGGTAATTTGCTCTCATGCAAAAATTCCTCATCATCCTCTTCTTCAAGTGAAGGCACCTGATTAAGCCTTTAATTAAAGAGGATTTGGAAAGTAATTACAATGGGCTTTGGAGAGATCAAAATGAGCCATTTTCTTTTAAAAACTTCTCTAATACCCGTATCATTAAGCATTTCGTCGACCAATCCGACTCCCAGTGCCTCTCTTTGCTCGATTGTCATGAAACCTCAATCATCCTTTATTGCAAAACCAAAAAATCAGTCGTTTACCCATGAGAATCCTAGGTCCTAAGATCCTTGGCTGAATTCTCGAAAGGACCTCGAAATAGTTTTTTTCCTTCAGATACTCCTCGTTGGGAGCGTCAGAATCGTCAAGGATTAAGTTAGTTGCTGTCTCTCCAATTTTTTTCGTGATTTTCACTGCAGTTCCGACTGCTTTGTCAACAATCAGCTTTTTGGTCGTGTTTGCCACGAATTTGATCGGTTTCATCAAGATGAAAGTCGATGCTGATTGCGCTCGAATCTCTGAAAATTGATCATCTTTATCATCGAATTTGATCGATGATTCACTCATGCGCACTCGGACTAAAATTCACAGCGTGACGGGAATTAAGATCAGCCTGTTATCAGTAGCTAGTACTCTTATTATCCTCGTTTTTTACATATTCTCGCAGGATTTCCAGCCCTTGAACCCACCTCTCTCTTTCATCTTTACTCCAAGCCTTAAGCTTATACGTTCTTCCTTGCATCACTAAATGGAACCTAGCACATAGAGAAATCAGCAACAACTGGCTATTGTAAACTTACTTCTCAGGTTTTCCGCCGTCATCAATTTTCAGGATATTAGAGATTGCAATCTGGCCCTTAATTTTCTTGGGATTGGAAGAATCCTGTCGAAATGCAGTAAAAAAGTGAGTTAATAGCACATGGAGTTATTGCACCTCCTCGTTTTGATAATAAGCCAGAGTCCTTCCATTATCAATAACTGCAAAATATCTAAGGTTATATGGCTAGTGAGTTTTTTTTTCTGAGATTCCAGAAGTACCTGTCTTGATATCGCTGGATTACACCTTGTCCGATCTTCCCAAGCTTGCCACGTAGTTTGATAGCCTATAAATTTTGGGATGAGTTTTGCTAGAGTTCATGCTTGGTGTAACCTCTGCGAGTTTATCCTCCATAAGCAATGATTGTTTGATAAATCTGTAAATTTTAAATTAGCCTTTTGAGAGAAATTACTGACTTCCCGAGTATATAAATATATACTCGTTTTTACCCCTTGCTTATGAGGAAACAGAAGATCAGGAGTAAGGTAAATTCTACTCGTTCCTTGTATACTGCTCATTTCCACAATGAGTGGCCTAAAAAAAATCACATTTCCTTGATGAGCTCCGAGTTTCAGACTAGAAATGTAGAGTATGCTTTGAAGTCACGGGCTGCTTTGAGAAATATAAAGAGTTACAAAGGAAGGAAACCGATTTAGGTTGTCTATTATGGATCTTTGAAAGGAAAAATACTGATAGGACATCGAGAAAAAACCTGTCAACGAATATAACTTGCATATTTTCTGTTGTAAATGATTAAATGAATTCGTACCAGAAATGGATACGACTTTGCTAAAATTACTTTATTTTTTAAAATTTGTTTCAGGGTTGTGTGATCTTTCAAGGGCAGCTCAAACTTTATGGTACTCTATTATCTCCTCCACTTGTTGGAGGATTGAATCTGCCTTATCCAACAATTTACTACTCTCTCAAATCTATTCGATTTTAGTTGTAAACATGCCAAGGTAAACAATGCGACTTGGACTGTCCTAGCTTCCTTTCCATTTCCATTATCAGAGGTGCCTTCCAAAAAAAATTTTAAAAATTCCTCAAGTCCGAATAAGAGCATATTGTTATTAGCTGAGCATGTTTCACAACGGATCATGCTGCAAACATTGCAAGCATTCGTTTTTGACACTGCGCTATCATGCGACGAATAAAAAAAAATAAATATGCAAATTTGAATTATACTTCTAAAACAATCAGTTAGAATTAAAACTACACAGAATTAATTTTCAGAGACGAATTTCAGGAGACTCGCTTGTATGGACGAGCTCCCTTAACACATGGCAACTAAAGCCTCATACCCAGAAGTACACCTTTTGAGCATGTATATTGATTAGAACATCAGTCCGATATCCTTACTATTAACGGTGTCATAATTCAGATTAGAAAAAAACTTTTAAATATCAATCTTAAAGAATTTTATTTCAGATAAAAAACGAAAATCTCATGCAACAATCTGAACCAAACAGGGTGGCTCGATCGCAGCCCAACACAATTAACACACAGAAACCCAGCCGAAACCAAAGCAATGATCCTCAAATGCAATCCAGCATAATTCCTGGAGTGCAGAATATGCAATTTTCTACAATGATAAAAAAAGCTCAGACTAGGAATATGACACAAAGCTCAATAAACCCAAAAACCGTACAGATCCCTTAGTTGATAGACCACTAATAACAAATAATCCTTTGGTATTTGCAGGCTGATATGTTCAAATCCTACGTTAGCAAAGAGGTGAGTAAATCGATCGCTGCTGAGGCTCAACAGCTGAGACAGTCTCTATTGCTGGATTTGGCCAATACGTCTTTAAGCATCAATAAAATCGGTAAAAGAGCAACTAACTAGGAGTCACTAACATCTCACTCAATACAGGAAAGAAGATGAAGAAATTGGTGCATAGAGAAGGAACTTTAGAATCTCAAAACCTATTCAGTCTGAGCCAGGTTAAAAAAAATCGCAAAAAGGACTACGTAGTTCCAATGGAATTCTTCCCACAAACCAGGGTCACTTCCTCTTTCAGTCCTCGTGCTAATTCCAAACCCTTAGGCTGAGTATGAAGCAACGAAACGCGGACTTCCATGGCCGTCTGATAACGCGAAATATGGCAAAACTAACTTCAGAATTCTGTACAGAAGAGCCAAACCTGCAGAATCAGGCGCAGCTGCAAAAGAACCAAAAGAAGAATTCGATACATATTTTGCTTTCAGCAATGAAGCTGAGGTACACATTGTTTACTCTTCACCACAATGACCATCATTCTCAAAACTTAGTTCATAAAAGTCAGAAATTACCTCTTTCTTCTGAGACTCTTGGATGGCAAGAACAACTTGGTATCTAAACCAATCCCACAAATACTCCAAGCGTTGAGCAATTCGGTTAAACTGCAGTTGATCGCCAAGGTTTGAAATCAATTCTCTGCTTCTCAATTCGCTAATATCTGCAAAAAATACAGATTAGAGAACAAATCCGCAAAAGAGCAATCACAATCCAACAACACACAGAAATGAAAAAAGTATTATGACTTTATTAGAAGTCGTATTCTAATAATAATGTTCTAGAAAAATGCCCTGGAAAATTCTCGCGTAGCGAAAAATTTTGATAACTACATGAGACACCTGCTTATCAGTACAGCTCTCGAGAAGGCCAAAAAGGTGTATGAGAAAACTCAACATGACAATGCTATTCAGAAACGAAAAAGAGAGCTAGTTCAAGCTCTGGAGAATTCATCGATCTTGTTCTTCTACGATAAAAGCCTTGTGAATAGACTGCTTTCTGATTGGCAGAATCTTTCTGAAAAGCTAAAGAGACCAGATTCTCAGAGAATACAGATAATTTTCAAAAGCATTGAGATACCGTACACCATAATCAAGCCGACTTTCAAAATTGTGGTTCTCGTAAGATTCCCCCATTTTTGATCAAATATTCTGATCTTTTTGTCATCCAGATTGAAAGAAACGGAGCGTTTAAAGGCGCTTTGAACATCAATGATGAGCTTCTCTATAATGAGTCGAAGGAACTCCAAGCGACGCCCATTATCAAGAAAAAGATAGACTCAAAGACAATAGCCTGGCGATTGACACAGAAATCTCTGACGCACGATGAATTTGTTAATTCTGATCGAGAGCTCTTGGATTTCAACAAGCCTTACGTGATAACGCTAGACTCTATCGCAGAAGCCAATATTGAGTACGTTCGGTTCAAATTTGTCGTTACCGACGAAAACGATAAGCTTCAAGCGCTCTATTACGCGAAGCTCGAGCACTTGTTTAAATCGAGTAAAAGAGGAATGGATATCAGTCTAAATCTAGGAACTTCACCCGAAGGGCAAGGGCATCTGTTAAACTTAGGCGTGATTTCTCAAAGCGCGGATCTTCATCACCATAATCCGACTCACCGCAGCAAATTCCTGACACAGGATTACCTTCAAGACATCCATTTTAACTATTCATTCAAATTTCCTCATATTACGCCTCGCCATCATAAATTCATCTCGCTGCTGCCAGAGTCTTGGAGAGCGATGGATGAAGAGTTAAAAAATAACCATCGATCCGGCGACCTGGGAAAATGGGTTCAGAGAGTGAAATATAAACTTGCTAGACACTACCATCGGAACAGCGCTAGACACATTGCTAATCTGGAGCAAACAAATGTGCTCTGGGCGAATCTTCAGGAAGAACTGGCACGATACTCGCTGACGAAACCAACCAACAGTGAGGATATCTTCATCGATGAAGGGTCTCTTCAGAAAATGATCGAGCAATACCAACCGAGAAGATTCGATTCGCCTGCCGGGTCTTTTGTGATGAAAGACAAGCCTGCAAATCTGAATCAGGGGGAGGAAATGATGTCGAATGAGTACGGTCAGCTCGAACCAGCGGAAGCGAAGATTGTATCGTACTTATTCAAACGAGATAGATGGGAATCGAACCCCAACTGGAGACCTTACTACGATAAACTGAAAGAGATTTGCGAGAAGGGAGTTCCGCCGCAGCTGAGGAAGATCATCTGGTCTGAGTTAAGTCGTGTTTGTTACTTCATCGAGCTCACAGAGATGTTCCTCGCTCAGGCTGAATTGCAGCAGAAATACGAGGCTTTTGATCCTGGACAGAAATTGGAAGCTGTCGCTGGGCGGACCACAAGGAGTCGTCTTGTCTATGAGAAGCTGAAATGGCAGGCGCTTAAGGAGTTTTATTATCTCTACCAGGAGCTGGAGGAGGACATTGATACTCTGCGAGAAAAGCAAGGAAAAGAGAAGCTTGATTATGAAACGAGCTTGAGGAATATTTGCAAAACTTTTATCTATTGGTCGCATCTCTTCGCAAACATTCAAATCGAAGAGGTGAAATACTACGTGAGTTACTCGCGTGCGATTGTGACACTCTGCCAGAGCTTGATCGTAGCCCTTAGCAGCTCGTATTTGCAAAGCGAAATATATGTTGAGGAAGACACAGTATTCTGGCTGTTGATTTCGCTGACGACGTATATCCTTGCAAGCTACTACGAAACTAACGAAGAAGCTTTGAGCGTCGAAGTGGTGGCATCTGGAGACAGCCGACTGAAAGGCCGTAAGAATAATAAAATCACGTTGTCTGCGTTGAGGTGCCCAGAAATCAAGGGTATTAAAGGAGATCTCTTGCTGTTAAAGCTATTGCTGAGAGAACTCGAGCCCGATATTTTCTATAAATTTGAAGAGTTAGGACTGCCATTAGAGGAGTTCTTCGCTGATCACATGCTTACGCTTTTCTCGACACTGCTCAGTCCAGGCCTCACGTATCGCATATGGGATCTGATCTTCTTAGAAGGCTCTGCTTCTAATCAGGTAAATTCACTCTAATTTCATCCTTTAAAGCGTTTTTCTGTTTATTTTTCGGCAGGTGAGAAGTCATAGAACCGCTGTTATCACCGTATTTACCATCCTAAGAAACTGCAAAGAAATGATCCTTGCTGCTAAGACCTACAAAGAGGTCACATTTATTCTCGAGCTCTATTGTAATACTCCTCGACAGACCTTCTTTGTCTATAACCTATAAAATTAGCTAAATTTGAGGTGAACTATGACGAATTTCTGACAAAAGTGCAGAATAACATCACCGAGTACCTCGAACAGCTCATCCCGGACTCTGAAACCTTTGTTCAAAAACTCCAATTCATCAAATTCGCGGTCTTTTCAGGCAAGTTAGGGAAATTCGACAGCACTATTCGAGATATCGAGCAGCGTATTTATCAGTACCATTCGGTCATCAACGAAAGAAATAACGTCATTTTCGGTCTCACATGCACCCGTCACCGATGGCCCGAGGACACAGAGAACGAAAATCTGAGCTATGCAACGCTTTCGGAGATGATTGGGAAGTTTATTGCGTTATTCTCAGACACGAAATCTACACCGACTCCATTCCAACAGAGCGGTAGCGGCGCAAGAAAGCTTCTTGGCGCTGAAAAGCTGATTTTCAAAGCCATCGACAAAGCTGCTGAGTCCTCGCTTTCACCCTCGAAAGATAAGAACGTCTTCTCAGACTCCATCCTCTCTCGCCAAAGCGTGCAAAAGCCGAAGATTTATGCGATCTCGATTGTTGTACACCGAGTCAACTTCTTCTGGCTGGACTTTGACTCTCTGAGCTTGAGGATCACATACGACAGGGATAAATTTGAGAAACCGAAAATAAAATCATTCGACGTTGACTTTGCTGCTGAGTTTGAGCTCTCCGAGACCCCTTCGCGCAAAATTCTTATCGAGATTTACGATAATAAGGTCCCCAATGATCCTAAGAAAATCAAATGGGTTGATATCGACTTAAAAGCTATTGAGTTCGGAGTTCCTTCAAAGATGATCCTGAAATTTAACGAAGACCCTAGCGAGACGAATACGTTGAACTTTACTACTTCAGAAGTCGAACTGAGCGTGCTGGTCACTGGTATGAACGTCGCGGGCAACAATGTGAAGGAAATTTCACAGGAATCGAAAGAATTCATTATCGTGGAGCTTGAGAATGTAAAGATGGTTTCTAAGGTTAATCAATTGAAGCAATGTTTAGGCTGACTATCACTCACTGGCCAAAGTGAAGTTAGATTCGATTCTGGACAGGCAAATGGTCGAGCAAGACGATGTCACTGACTTCATAAAGCAGAGTCACCGGTTCGTAAAGACGAAAAACACTTGGAAAGAGAGTAAATAATGCTATTCTTCAGTTTTCAAGATTAATTTTTCGCATAGATTTTGCAATGAGCTTCGAGAACTTCCTCGAGGTGATGAAGCTCATCGCTCCGTTTTGGGTAGGAGTCGTTGATTGGGGCAAAGTCTACAACTCAATCAAGCGCGGAAGCTCTGATCAAGTCTTTTATATCAATGACTTCTTCACTCTGCTCGTACTTTTCGGTAAATTCTCTTTCAGGGAGAAGATGAACCTGCTTTTCTCTCTTCACTCTTTCTGTAATGACACCTTTAAACATCGAAGAGAAGGTAAAAATTTTTGAGCTCTAAACCTGCTTATTGATGATAATGTTTAATTTTTTAGATGAGATTAATTTGACCACTGTGAAAGGACTCGCTCGAGATATCTATCAAGCTTTTATGATTTATCTCCCTTACAACGAGATCGACAACATGATTGACAATTTGGTTTCAGGCTCTAGCTCGGTTGTGCTCAGCGCCGTCGTGAACCCAGATTCCGAGAAGAGAGTTAATCTTCCGGTCTCTTGCTTCAATCGAATCGCGAACTATCTGCATCTGCATAACTTCACTAAAGACATTTATGTTGCAGACAGAGAGGTGCTTCAGTATATAAAACGAGTTTATTATGCCGAAGTTGGAAAATTGAAGGGAGATTATACTTTGACTGAGAGGAATAGACTGGAAATTAATTATTTGAACGATGGTTTGAGACATAAGTTCAAGATTGAATTCAACAGTCAGTGGCAGTATCTGCCAGAATTGAAGCCTTCTTTGTTGGCAAATATCAAGCCGACCATGCGCTTGCTGCTGAATAACAGGACTTCTCTTGCGATGAATCACCATGATAGAGTTCTCAATGTTCATGAGTTTGTCAAAGTGTTCGATTTCTTGCCGCTGATCGACTACCTCTGTGGGTTTGAGTGTATCAAAGCCCCACAGCCGATCAACCAGAAAACGGAAATTAATTTTTCTGTAAGAATTTCCTACAATTGAGGCAAATGTCTAACCTAACTATCAATATTTTGTCTCCTTAGGTTTTAATCGATGATGATCTCTGTTTCACTATTCGCACGATCCCTATCTGGATGCAAGAGGACTTGAAAGAAGAGGTAATCCGATCAAGCGTCATGATGCAGGGAGCCAAACCTGATAATAAGGTGAGTAGATTCCATCTATAACTTTTTGGGGATTAACAACAAATGATTAGGCCATGAAATTCACAAGCGTGCTGAGAGAATGGAATAACCTTGTCTACGAAAAGCATTCGATGGCGGGAGAATCACAAATCCAGATCAGCAAAGCCTCGTCTGGAGGGAGACAAAAACCTGCAGCTAATTACGACGTCATGACAATTTCAAAGACTCATGCCAAAGTTTCTATCTACTTCCCAATCCGAAAACTCGTCAGTCAAATCAAGAGATATATGATCAAAGACCTCTACCGAAAGATGTCTGCACGGTCATCCAACCTGCAGAACCCTCACCCGAAATTGCTCAATGAGAACCTTTATTACCTGGATTACGAGGTGGAGGTTATCGTTAACAAGTCCAGGTCGAAAATTATATCCAATCACGATTTGTCTGTCTATGATAGTCTCTATTTGATCGAAGGCGCTTTCGAGGAGAAGGTAACGCTTCATTAATACTTAATATACTTACAAAAGGAAACTATTTTAACAGCAAGTCTCTAGTATTGAAGCACGGATCAATCTTAACTCTAGCAGAGCCAATCAACAGAAGGTCAAAGAATACTACAACCAGCTAGCGCTCTACCGTTTCGCTGATGCGAGTACTGAATGGTTGCCTTGCCGTCTCTTGGCAAAATGTGTGAAAGAGAGTCAGAGGTTCGATAGAGGGACGCAAAATCAAAGCTTTGATGATGTTGAGGGATTCTTGGTGAGCTTCGAGGATTTCCCACATGGTAACTTAAAGAAGCATCCTCAAGAGCGTTAAATTTATTTTATATAGACAAAATATTCAAGCATAAGAATGAAGTAGCACTTGTTCATGATGTTAACATTCTCGAGCTGAATACCGTCAAACTTGGGGTCAGCTAGCCTTCTCTCTCTTGATATTGATTCTATAAAACTATCTTTAGGATGACCGAAAGAAGCAAAAGCAATTGAGGAAGAGTGAATTCAATGATTCTCGAATGGAACAAGAATCATACAGGGATCCATTGAATCCGTTGGAGCTCGAAATCCAGATACTTAACGAGTTAGGTAATTATCTGAGCAATTGATTCATCGCCCTGAATATAATTCGTATTCGATAGGAGTCGAAGAGGAAGACGAGCACCGAAAAGAAACGGCTTTGGTGAGAAAACCTGAATCCGTGCTAAAAAGAAATTATTAAATCGATGCATATTTCTTTTGAATAAAACACAACATGATAAGATGAATACTGTAAACATTGATAATTAGATAAAGCCTACTTGAAATCTAAAACTGCTAAAAGATTCATTAATTTAATAAATTGCATTCTACTCTTATCGTGCCCAAGAAAGTAGTTTTATTCAATAACGGCAGTTAAAATAAATAGAGTTATGTAGAATGATACATCAAAAAAAGTTATTGCTGAGGCAAGAACGAAACGAATAAATTTGGATGGGAGAGAAAGTTGAATCATATAAGTGCCGAAAGATACATACAAATTTAAGAAATTACAATAAAAGATTCAGTTATCAATGTTTTAATATCTTGTGACTTTCGAATAGATGGGTATTTTTTGTGACGAAGCTGACGAGGGCTTGGAGGATTGAAGAGAATCATTTTTTATTTTTTTGGTGCTTGCGGTCTTCATGCCATGCGATTGATTGCTTCCGAAAGTTGCATGTGGCTCCTGGATGTGGTTTGACCCTTTTGGAAGTCTTGCTTTCTCCTTCTAAAAAAAAATGGTTAGTGAAAGTTTTTTTATTATTATTCTACAATTTCTTGATAAAGTGGACCAATCTTTTTGGAAACCAGTTCATCAACTGATCTCCGACGATGACTTCTTCTATCTGAAACCGATTGCCTCAACGAGCCTAAATTTTCTTGCAAGTTCTCTTTCTCATCCAAACTCAGCCTCTTCGTGGATGAGCTCTGTTTGCTGCTTTTTCTACTTCTTGTCGCGCTTGATGATTTCCTAGAGGTGCTGCCTCTCAAATTACGTTCAGAGGCCGATTTTTTCACTTTTCTGTTAATTTTATCTCTCGATCGCTTCTCATACTCTTCATCCTAACAACAACAATTAATCAATCGCATGTATTTGTTATCATCTTTACTGTCTGTAGGTCATCCATAGTTATTTGGTTATGTTTAGGCTTCAAAATCGAATAGCTTGCATCAGGCAGTCTTGAATCAGAGAATTTTGCTCTCCCTTCTTCAGCTGAGATGTTGACCGAAGCATTTACAGAGTCCGCATTTCGTTTTCTCTTCATTTTCTTCTCTGAAGACTCCCGGCCGTATTTTCGTTCAAGATAAACCTCCTCATATTTTTTGCCTCCGTCGGCTGTCTCATATAATTCTTTACTAGGAGACGCTTTATTGAGCGAGTTATAGGGAGAGGTCTTTGGTCTCTTCTCCTCAGACTGTCTTTTAGCCATAGGCAGATCAAATCGAACTGAATTTTTGGAACATTGAGAAGCAAGCACCTTATTGTGTTGCAATAGATCGTTATAGGAGCTAAATAGCTCGTCATATTTTCTCTCTAAAGCGATTTTGTCCTTAAGGATTTGATCAACGATGAAATTCGAAGCATCTCGTAGCTGCGAGTTTGTGGGGGAGTAGATTGTAGATAGGTTTTGCTCTTTCATTTTCATTGCCATCTGCAATTGATAAGCAAGGTCTTTTTTCTCTCGCTCCAATTCAAGTACGGTGGTCTCCATCCTACCCCATATTGAAATAAATTACGATAAAATATCAAGTATTAATGCACCTCTCTCGTAATTGTCGCTTTTGCTCCTCTAGTTTTTGATTCTCGTTCTGAGCAGCTAACAGCTGTTGCTTTAGCTCAGTTATCTCGTTTTCGAACTTCTGGGTCACATTTTTCATGCTCTTCTTAAACTATAACATTCATCATGTTCCGTTACGATACAGATCTCTATAACAAAGAATTTACTCTTTCTTCATATGCTTGGAGGAGGCTGTCATTATCCTTTTGCAGTTGCTCATATTTCTTGATAGCTTCTGTTTTTATTTTAATAATGTCTTGTTTTAGAGTTTCATTTTGCTGATCCAGCTCCAGTATTTTAGATCTATCGAGCTCAGTCTGCTCATTCGCAATTCGCACGATGGGATGTCGCTCGGACATCCGTTGATTCGTGAGAGTAATCGTGTTCAGACTGCTCTTTAGAATCTCGTTCTCGTTTTCAAGATCCTTGATTTGAGCCCGCAAACTTTTATTTTCATTTTCTAACGCGATGATACGATAATCCGAAGTAGATTTCTGATTTAATGCACTATAAGCGCCTGCCTCGGCTGCATCTGCGTTTGTTTCCTGAGCTCTTGTCCTGCTCATGCTGTAGTTTCCTGATTCGTATTGGTAATTGGAGGTTGAACCTTGGATGGGTCTGTGAGTTTGCCTTTTATGAAGTAAATCCATGGTCTTTTGCAAATTGCCCTCAAACTGGTTAATCAGGTTCTCTTGCTGGCGGAGCAATGAGAAAGTTTTAAAGTTCTGCTTGGAGTTGCTGTGTGACATGTTCGCAGCGTCGAACGAAGGCGATTGATTCATTTCAAAATCTCAGTTTGATGTGAGCTTTGAATTTTTAACAGTAAATTAATCAATTTAAGCAACTCCAACAGAGATTAAACCAAAAAAACGAGAATGTGTATTAAGGAGGAATGTTGGACGCTAGTTTTTTGTTTTGAACTGTAACAAAGAAGAAGTTTACGAGATTCGACTTTCTCTGGGAATAGATTGTGTGACATAAATAAATTATATTTAACCTCTTACAAAGAAACAACTTCGGAGATCTTTATTTTCTTATTCACGGCTTGTTAAGCCGGAAAACTTTGTATTTCTTTTGATTGACGACTTTTCTCTGAGATGCTTGAAAGCTCTCAGTAAATATTTGCTATTTGGCATTTCTTGTGAGATCATTTCTTTGAAGCTCGAGTCAAAAAATTATTGGCCCAATATTGTAATTATGATATTAAAACTGCTATTCTATATGGTAACGCTGGTTATGGTCTTCTCTCAGTACAATGCTACTCACATCAAATTTATTACGCTCATAGTGATGAAACAGAGTAATTACCGCTGTTATTTTCGAGTTACTTGCAAATCAATTGAATAACACCAACAAACTTTAAAATAACCTTTCAATTTTTTTCTTATTTTTCAAAACTCGTTGGCTCGATCTAATTAGCGAGTGATAAAAACTTACAATTCGTATTTTTCATAAAACTTCCTTATTTAATTGCCTTGCTAGATCAAATCATTAATCAATCTTTCCTTACGTTATCGACTCCATACTAATCATCTAATTACCTTTTAATTACCGATATGAGTTGCCTAAGATGAATTTACTTAATTCATAATGTTGCGAGGATATGATACCATACATTTCATACCTATTAAAAATTACCTTCATTGCTCTTGACCTATTGAAAAATTACTTTTTTTCGAATAAACCTCTACACATAACAACTTTCAGACTGTATCACCTTCATCCGTGGTTAGAGAATGTTTTGGTGAAGCCGGTCCAAACGATGAGTGGTTAAATCGAATAGCGAGGACTACAAACGCTTTTATTCGATTTTACCCTGCATTTTGAATCCGAAATAGCAAAACGTGAGCAGTTCAAAAAAATAATTGAAGATAATCACTGACGAACAGATCGATCAGCTCAAGACCTCCCTCAGACTACTGTACGAAGCAGGCGCGAGCTGAATGCGTCGAAGAAGGAAATAATATCAGTCTTTTCAATTCAATTGCTAGTTTAACAAATGAATTATTAAATCGTAATTAACTCTCATAATTCAACACTAATTCCAATTTATTCTCACTTATTAGTCGATTTATACTTCATAAAACTGTTTTTATTACTTTTACAGAAGTAATTCCTATCAATACAAGAAACAGTGCGCGCAGTATGAAGGTTGATTACTTAATTTACTTGAATCAATAAAGAAAATACAAACGGATTAATGATGTAGGAATTCATTAGTATTACAAAGTATTTAAAATTAGTTAAATTTTCAGACAATTATCAACTTAACTTTTGAATCCTTAGAAATGGGCTACAACTATCCCGAGGCCCACGCCTCGATGCGCTGCTATGAGCTTTCCGTGCATTATTCCAAATATTACAAATCAACGCTTTTTTTCAGCAACTACTAGCACATACCATTGATCTCAGGGACTACTATTAATTAGTAATGTTGGCACTATTATAAAAAATTTTGGCCTCGAAACGCCAAAAACAGTGTTCATGGGATATAGAGACAAATTTTGCCAATAAAAACAACTTTAATTTTTCAAAATAGACAGCAACAGATCGGAAAATAACATGGAAAAGGAGAAAGATTCCAAAGGAACAGCCCCAACAAATTCTCAAGATCAGCCTCTTAGTTTAGCACGACCGTTTAAGTTTTATTTTAAAACGAAAAAGCAGGACAGAAACACCTATGTGAATGAACTCAAACCCCTTGGGTCGTTTAGTACAGTCGAAGGGTTCTGGTCATACTATCGGCACATCAATCGCCCTGATAAACTACCTGATGAATGCGATGTATATCTATTCCTGGAAAACGTGCAACCGATGTGGGAAGACGAGGCGAATGAAGGAGGTGGTCAGTTCATGCTTAGATTCAAGCCTCCTTATGCAGGGAAATTCTGGGAAGACTTGCTTATAGGTTTCATTGGAGAACAGTGCCCAGAGAGCGATTGCATTACTGGCGTAGTGCTTTCAGTACGAAGTCCGGAGATTTGGATAAAGATATGGATCAAGCGATGCACTCAGGATGAACGAGACTCGATCGAAGCTTGGCTAAGAAGCACGTTTGGATTGACGGAAGCAGCATATATTGAGTATAAGCCGCATAGAAACACGAAGCAGCAGCACAAAACAATAGGACGTAGTGACGAGGCCACCAAGCACCGTGTTATCTCAGAGAAATAGAAAGCTGATTCTTTGTTATTGAATTTTTAAAGTTTTTTTTTTTTGGGACTCTGAAATTCTTGCACTGATCAACTAACTACTTATTTTGAAAAGATAAATAAATTTTGAAATATCTCTCTTATGAAGAATAGTGGATTATGAAAACCCGCTTTGAATCCAATAGGTACGCTAAAAACGCTGTAGGACTGCTTTATTCTATCTTTTCAGCGAGGGAAGCTTAACCGCTGAGATGACGTTAGATCCTGTCAAATATAGCTTTCTCTTGTCGAAGCTGCTGACGAATACCTCCTCCTTCTCATCTTCTGCAAAATAAATGTGTATTCAGAAGATATTCAAGGGGATTACCTTTGACTTTCTTGTTCAGATTGATAGGGTAGGCGTTATTGTTGCTGCTTTTCAAAGCAGCTTTTACTTCATTGTCCAATACGTTTTCTCCAACCAACTAGCAAGTAAAACATAAGAAACATGGGAAAGAGAAAACGGTTTACCATGAGCGAGTCAGGGTCGGTGGATGTCGCTTTGATTTTGTTAATTTGTTCTCTGTTTTTCATAAACCTGTTCTCGTAGTACTCTCTGGCTGTCCTTTCGCTCAGTTTTGGGGATGATAGCGTATTATTCATGCTCGTATCAAACGTAGTGCTGCTCGTTGTATTGAGTAACTGCTTAGGCTTCCTAACGATTTCCAAGCTGCTTGGTGGCCGATCCAGAACGCCTGATTTGAAGGCAGTGGGAAAATCTTCGGTGAGTATCGTTCCTCTTTTTTCTTTCGCTCCTGGGACTTTTCGTAGAGACATATACCAATGATATGTGCCGAAACGTTCTGGGTCCTCTTTTATAATATCAAACGCATCAGCCTTCTCTTTCTTCGCTCGGAAAGACTCCGCTTTTACGGCCACTGATTCCGTGGGAGATCGCCCGAGCTTATGGTTTGTATCTTCAACCAATCTCAGCCATTTTTCCTGAGTTTTTTCGAAATTCTCTAAGCATCTCTTTTCTTTAGTAAAATACAGTTTATCGCTTGTTTTGAGGTGGTGGGACGTCTCTTCAATGTTGAAATAGAAGTCTTGTTGCCGCTCTCTGACATTACTTATTTCATTCATAAGCTGTTCCTTCGAAATCCTTACTTCTTTATGGATCTCTCTGTCTTTGTATTTCGATTCGATTATTTTTTTCGCAGTGCTCGCTTGTTTTAGCGGCGTGAGGTCAGTCAGCGACATGCCAGACGATTGGCGGAACGGCTTCGATAACCCCAATATGGATTCGTTGTGAGAAGTGATAGATGATGTGTCAGCGTCTTGCGGCCGACCAAAATATAGCCTCCGGCGCTGATACCGTTCAAAGTTCTCTTGAGTTCCGACAATCGAATGCTTCACTAGTTTCCCAAGGCGGTAAGTAGGCCCTTTGCCGATTTCTTGGTACTTAGATGACTGAAAGCCCTCTGTTTGGAAAATGCTCTTCTTTCCCGGCGAGCTGAGGCCTTCCGAACGTTCAGTGTGAGTTCCCGAGCGCTCTGGAGGTAAAATCGGGGAGTGTTCAAATGGATCCTCTGAAATCTGCTGAAGCAGACGGTTGCGAATGGGAGAGCTGGGTTCATTGTCATCTAAAACAATATCAGGCTCAACTCTCTTAGCGATCTGAGTGGGAGGGACTTTGTATAATTTCCGTAAGCCTCCAACAGGTTTTTTTGGTTTTATTTGCTCACCAGGGCCACCAGGGCTATTTTCGATTTGGATCGTAGTCGGGAAAAAAATATTGTCGCTTCTACTGCTCATCGAAGCGGTTAAAACCGGAGTCAGCATTTATATGATATTCGGCTCGTAGAAAATGGTTGGAAAAGCTCCGAGGGTTGCTTTGGAGGTAAGCAATGTTATTTCAAAAACAGGGTTATTTTTATTAATCGGAATATCTGAGGAGTTCTTGACTTTATTTCAGTGAGAAATAAAATTGCGAAAGGAAAAACAAGATTTTGAGCAGTTTAATGGAATGAGGACAGTGATGGAAGTATACAGCTTTTAGATGATGATGACTCAGAAACAAAGAAGTACAAACTAAATTACATTATGGAAAGGTTGGAGGGAGAGCGTTATGTTCGATTCTGATATCATCCTTGCGGAGATAGCTCGCACACTGAGCCGAGCACATCGAAATTTTATTTAGTGTGAGTGGTACTATCTTAAAGCCCCTCTTTCTAAAGGAAATTTCAAAGAGGATGTTTTAGCGGTGTTTTTCATTCGATAATCATTAGCTTATTTCCCTTTTGGAAAATATAATTTTTTCAATCTAACCATGTATTGTCGAGGAAGGATAATTATTACATGAATCTTCTGATGGATTTCAGGATTCAAATTATAATTTAAGCTCAGAAATCTTCTTCGTGATCTCCTCATGTAGTGCCTTTGATTTGGTGACTAAAACTCCATTGTCGTTTTCTGTGTTCTCCTTTTTCAGCGGATACGTCAAACGAGCTCCTGAGAAATCAGTGATGAATCCACCAAAGCATTTCATTATAGCCTCTGGCGCAGCAGTGTCCCATTTTTTTGTGCCTATGAATTATTAACTGAGTTCATCCGTATGTCAGTTACTTGGCCCGGGAATAATATACACATGCGAAAGATCTTCCAGAACCGAAAGAATGCTATTACCACAGCCACCTATGAGAATAAATATTTGAATTTAATGCAACTTTACCTTGGTAGTAAATCTTCGTAGGGTTCAAACTCTCGATTAAACTCACTAATTTTTCGGTCTTGCGGGCCTCGGAACTCATTACGATTAAATCCCTATACAAAATATCGGTTTGATGCGCCAGTTGAAAATGGTATACTTCGGTCTAGTTGATTCAATAGTGGGAGATACGATGGTCGGTTTCGCGCTTTCTTGAGCCAATTTCACGCTGAAAACTTTGGAAACAGAAGCATCCGCAAAGGTACATTTTGGCGAATAAATAAGCTTATTCGTTTCAGTGTCTGGATGATAGTATTTCCCTATTATGCCAAGCCTGGGTTCTGATTCGACACAAAGCCCGATCAGGGTCGTAGCAAAATCAAATTCGCCTGTTTAAGCAAAAGACAGTGGAGTTAGGACAAGACAAATCTAGAAAATTTGCCTTTGACGAAATTTCTTGTTCCATCTATTGGATCGATCCATACTGTGGCTTTGCTAATGGGAATATCCGCTGGTATCTTGTCTCCAAAGAGGTCCTTCGGATCGAAAAAATTCAGTTTTATCGAACTCCATTCAATGTCGAGAGGTCCATCATATAACTCATCCTCCTCACCTAAAACGATGTGTTTTGCTACGAGTAACTTCTAATGACTTACCTATAACGTTCAATGACGGCCAAAAGTTCTTCAATCCCTTGAAAATAGCTGCTTGGACTTTAACATCAGCGTCTGTGAATACTTCTTGGTCAACTAATGCAGCAAAGAGTTGAGGATAGGTGATACTTTGTGTGGTTAATTAATACCTCCTTTTGTTCGTGCATTGAAAGAATTTTCGTCAACAATCTTTTTGGCAACACTTCCTGTGTAAGATATCAGCTGCGCACAAACCTAGTTTCGTGTCGTATGGCGTAAAGTGGGTATTTGGACTTAAATTACGGAAAAGAATTCTGAAACTCTTATTGTTTCTGCTGTGCTCACCATTTCTGAGTAGTGGATCCGATATTTATTCGCTATGAGGTAGTTTTATATCGTATTAAAAGTTAATAGAGAAGTCATAATGAGCAGAGGGAATAAATTTGACTGCAAGCAAGATATGTATGTAAATACAAAAAACTCAAAGGATATTATTGAATAGAAACAAAATATCTAAATAGTCGGCTAGGTATGAAACTGATCATAAGGAGAGTCAGATTCAGAGCTAAAAATCGATTAAAAACTATAGATTACACTGGAAAAAAGGTTAAATCGCAGGATACATCTTTATTTTCGTCGATTCTTGCTTTCTTTTCCTAAATAACAAAAAATTGTTGTTAATAAATGTTAAGAAAGTCAATCAAAATACCTGTCCTTTTCCGAGCTAATTGAACGCATGGAATTGTTTGTATTTAACTTCTGCCCAGAGTTGTAATCAGACTTTTTATTGCTATTATAAGGAAAAAATCCAGACTCTGATTTCTTCGGCGACGAATAAAGTAATTCCAAATTCGTTTTTTTGTTAGAACTGAACTGACTTGCCTCTGTTCCCTTATTAGGCGAGTTGTCTCGAGAATCTGCTTTCGATTGCATACTTACATACCTCGAAGCATTAATTTCTACCAAGGAATCAAAATTTGGAGCTCTAACTGGCGAGCCAAACTTAATCCTCGATGAATCCATTCTCATAGAAAAACCTTCTTTCTTTCCGCTTGAATACAGTGAGTTAAATTCATACGGTTCTCGCAACGTTCCTGCTAACGATTTGTCGTTTGTAGAATACTTCCCTGAGCTGTGCTTTAGAGATTCCATCGTACCTTTCTGAATCGAAAACCCTTTGCTATAAATATCAGCGTAGCTGATACCCTTCGTAAACATCTTGTCTGGCGTTTGATTCAACCCACTCTCAATTTCAGCGCCCTTTCTCGTTGTAATCGTGGGTTCGAACACCTTTTGTTTCGACGCGCTCTGAGATTTTTTCTCAAATTTAGTTCCAGCAAGTTTCGCTCTTTCCCGAGCAGCTTCATCATGCTCTTTTTCTCTTTTAGCTTTTTCACTTAGACGAACAGTTGCTATCTTCTTATCAGGCTCAAAGGGCATGACTTTATTAGTAAAGTGCTTGAAAATCGTGGGGACATAAGGAAGGTCTATATTAGAATAAGCGCGATTTTCTTCAAGATGCTGAGTGAGCGTCGTTATCACTTTCGCCTTGGCCTGAGAACCTATATCAACGCTACGAATATCGGCAAATGTGACATAAGTCAGACTCATCGTCCTGCTCCACGCAGTGAATACTTTGAGCGGACTAATATCAATGCTATTAGTGTACTCGGGGACTTTTTGGGTAAGGTCAGCTTCAATAAACTTATTAGTTTCCGTAATCGACCCATTTGTTCCTGTCCATACGATTTTCCTCGTTTCCAACATCACTAATGAATGCCGAAAGCCCGCTTGTACTTGGACCGCTCGGATCCTCGCATGCTTAGGACCGACCATAATACAAACCGGTTCAAGCTCATCATTAAAGCTCTCGTTTCCTAGCTGCCCCGCTTTCCCGCTCCCCCAAGTAAACACCTTCCCTAATGACGTCTTACAGATAGTATGCCTAAACCCGCAAGATATTTGCAACACTTTCTCTCCAACATTCTGGAGTGCTGCTATAACTGTTGGAGATCTCCTTGGGATCCTATCTCCATGCCCAAGCTGCCCCATGCTGTTTTCTTTACCGTAGGAAAAGACGAGACCTGATTTAGAAACTAGCATGGTGAAGTTATATCCACAGGAAGCCGTGACGATCTGAATTTTAGGCGGGAGGGAGAGTTCGACAGGGCTATATATGACCTCACCATTAGCCTTCTCATAGGGCCAGGTGTAGACTGCCCCTGACTCGACAATCACTAGTGACTGAGTTCCTTTGGCTCTGATTTCCACAATAGGGTTGCTTCTATCGAAATCAAGTACGTTGATATTGGTGACCTCGTTTGTGTGGCCTAGTCCATGCTGTCCTTTGCTATTGCTTCCCCACACGAGAAGATTATTCGTGTTTTGTTCAAGAAGCAAATTGTGCTCGTCCCCTGAAGCAATCTGTTTCGGTTTAAATCCAGCGGAGGGAAAGCCTATCGCCTCACAAGGGAGCATTGTTTGCGAGCTCTTTGGACGGCCTAATTGCAAGGAGTCGTTTAATCCCCATGAATACACTCGAGGCTGGTCTGTAACAGCGATCGTATGGAAATCTCCAACGTCGAGGAGCTGAACTTCACAGCAATTTTTGAATGTAGTCTCGTACTGTAATTTGAGAGCTTGAATACTCCAGAATGGGTCGTATATTTCGCTGAGATCAGTCTAAATCATGATAAATGGGATGAGAGGTCACGAAATGCTTGGCACGACAAGATTACTAAGACATCGATGTCAATCACTTTTATAAACAAACTCACTTTTTTAGGTGCAAATGGATCGATTTCTAATTCAGCGAGAGAGAGTATGAGAACCTTGCTCAATCAAATGCCAAAAATACCTCTTATCTGATTCAAAGAAGCGCCGTGCTCAATTAGATCGATAAGCTCAGCAGCCTCTTGCGTGTTCTCGGGTCGCAGGATTTCAGGGGGAAGCTTCGCCTTGATGAATTGTCCAAACATCGTAAGATGCTCTGCCATCTTTCTATTCTCGAAGCGGATGTGATCTTTCTCGAGGAACTCGTCAAGCCGCTCTTTTACGATCTTTTTGTACAGCAGCCACCTCCGAACCGCCCTCTATCCATTTGAAATTTTTTTTTCCCATATGCATACATTAAAGCAGAAATGGTTACCTGAATAACAACAGCCTTCTTACGCATTAGCTGAAAAGAAGCCGACAGCCATCTCATTTTGAAATAACCTTGGATGTAATACACTGATCTTTGAATCAGTTTCATCGCTTTTCTAACGACGTATCCTCTAACATTCTTCTGAATTATCCTTGCGCTCTTATTTCTGATGAACCTCTCTCTAATTTAAGCACAATCAAGCGTCAATTAACCCGTGGAAGATATTGCAAGATTTACTTTGCGTCCTTGATTTTTTTCACTATCTTCGCGTTCTGCTTTCTTGAGTAATAACCTCTCCAATTCTTTTGGATCATTATCGCTCCGTTTTCTTCAAGGTTTCTTCGCAGAATCCTCGCTCCCCTTTCGAGAATAGACTAAGTTAAGCATAATATTCAATCAGTCTGAGCTATAAAAAATGAAATTCCAAACATCAATGATTTTTTGCACGATCCTTCGACGTGCGGCCCTTCTGCGCGTCAATGTGCCTCGAATAACTCGATTTAATAGTCCGGCGGCTCTTTTTACTCTCTTGAACCTTCGCGTTAAAAATATCATCTTCCACCATAACTGAAGCTTCACGATCGATTTTCCCATCCGCTTCATCCGTATCTTATCTCGTAGTTTGCGATAAAATTTCTGGATTGTTCGAACCGCTTTTCGGATCTGCTGGAATTTCCTGTATGTTTTCCTAACTTTGAATATTCGCACAACCGTGTGAAGCCCTTTGAGCATTTTGTGGATGGCCGCAGCAAAGTTTCTTAGTATTTTGAGTCGGCAATATCTTCTGTAAGCTTTCTGGATCTTTTTCGCGGCATCAATTTTTCTTTTCATCTTTGTGATTTTTTGAAATGGTGGTTTGATATTAGATTACACGCGACAACAAGAAGTTTTTACTTTCACATTCAACCGCGTATTGAGTTCAACTTCAGCTGCAATTCGCATGAATACTTTTTCCGTGCCGAGTAATAGGACTTTAACGCCTAAATCAGGAGCAGCTTCTTTCAGCAGGCTATAAAGGGGGGGGGGGGAAAAACATCATCAGGCTCAAAGCCAACGCAGAATAACTTACTCTTGAACCATCGTTTTGAAGTTAGAACCAGCTTTCACGTGTTGTAGGTATGATTTTTTCGAGTGAACGCTTGACAGTTCATCATATTTCTCATAGAATTTCTGATACGTTCTTCGGATCGGGTAGCTCTCTTTACGTACTTTAATCGTATCTAAGATACCCATGTACTTAATCTGCTGCAATGTCATCACCGGCATGAAGAGCTTCTTCTGTTTCTTGTCATTTGGCTTCAGACAACGAATAAAATGGCAATCGCAGCTCTCTAACTCGGTCATAAGCTCCTTTATTTGCATTCTGAACTTCGCCCCTAAAAATTTATCATTCTTGCCTTTAGCCTTCGGGCCTTCAGTAGATTCTTTCTCGTTTCCGCATAATCCCTTGTATATTCTGGGTATGATTGGATTGGCCGAGTTAAACAGCGCTTTTTCAATAAAATCACCCAACTCATCCTGATTCTTGAATCGAAATCCGTCCGTATTATACTCCACAGAGCTCGCTGTGTGATGAACAATGAACTCCATCCTCGCCATTTTCGGCGCGCCAATCTTGTCGTTTTTCTCATGAGTTTTCAAAATCTTTTTGCAGAGAGCCTCGTCGGTAGTATTGACCGAACAGCTCTCGTCAATAAGAAAGAAAATACCAGTTGGAGCGAGATCCAACAAATTGATTACGGGTTGATTGTCTTTGAAATTCAGCTCAGTTAGGTAGTCTTGGAGCCCTTGAGTAATAAATTCTTTTTCTTCAGCTTTAAACACGTAATTGATATACAGCTGCTGAAGTTTCTCGTTCGTGTAGTTGATACAAAGCTGCTCAATACTATTGAGCTTGAAGATTTCGAAACCGAAAATGTCCAAAAGTCCAATATGGTAGTATTTATTCATTAGAGAATTGATGTCCGCTCCGTCTACAAGGAATTCATCTGGCATTACCGTGAAATTGAGTCTCCTCACTAGCCAATTGAATAAACGGTTAAACAGCTCTTTCGCCAGAGCATCACGAGCAGTAATACAGTCTTTCTTCTGGAAAGGAGACTCGATGACAGAACCTGCGACTGTACGGAATTTATAACGAAGTGATTTGGAGATTTCATCGTGGTTGAGCTTCAGCAGCTGAGAGACGTTTTTGAGGGGCTCTTCGTTCTGATACCCACAAGGCACAGCTTAACATTTTTAATTACATTAAAGTTCCGATGAAGAAGGAAAGAGCATTACTATCAGAAAGCTTTGAGTCGTCGAAGGTTAAATTTCCTAAATGCAGTGAGCACGCCACTAAATTCCAAATAGCTTCTTGCTCCTCTTCTGAAAATTTCATCGTCTAATGATCGCATAATGATTACTACACTCACATTCATGCAGAATCGTATACTTTAAAGGAAGTGCAGACTTCATCGTAGAGCTCTTTATCATCCATGCTCGGGACTTCATAACAGCCGGTTTTATTTATATACTCAAACGACTCCATCAAAGAGCTGCCATTTTTCATTAGTTTCAGCCTTTCAAGTTCCTCTTTCGATGCTCCCTTGAATAAATGATAGAAAATATGGTAGTTTCGCTCTCCTTGAGACTGTTCATGCATAGCAAATATGTAAACATTGTGCCGAAGGTGGAGATGAGTTACCTGAATACAGACTCGAGATTTTTCAAGCAGATAGTTCTGAATGGTTGCGCCCATAATCTTTTGAGAACCGCCTTTGGCGATCAGCATTGATACATATTTTCCGAATCGACTGGAGTTATCATTTCGCACGGTTTTTGAGTTACCAAAAGCCTCGAGGACCGGATTACATGCCAGAATCTAAGTAAATTTGGTTCACTCGTCCAATAATCAAAGGAATGCGCTTACTTTATCTTCAATTGATACTTCATTAGGGTCTTTTTGGCCTCCAGAGTCATTCATCGAGGTTAAAAATTTCATTGCGAACTTTGTATTCTCAGTTTTTCCAGCTCCAGACTCACCAGAGATTACAATAGCCTGATTTCGTTGGTCTTTGATCAAATTCGCCATGGTTGCAGCACCAATTGCCCACACATGAGGCGGAAATTTCTTATGTTCGAATGCTAGTTCTCTGACCGCTTTCTGGAAACTGGCGAGCAGCTCGCTCTTGAATAATTCTGGAATGAACATATATGGGTTCAGCACGATGAGCGTTGGGCCAACATAGGTGAATATTTTTTCTTTCTGATAACGCTCTTTGAGATTGTAGAGTAGTTCTGCCTCGGAAAGGTTGTCCATTTCGACCATATCATTATAACCATCGGGCAAATGACGGTAATCATTCACACCATAGATCAGAGCAGCTTTAACTTGGTTTTCTTTTCCATCCTGAAACTTCACTGAGATGTTTTGGGCAACAATTCCGGTTATTGTAGCTTTTCTGTAACCTTCTCCGCTAGGATCATTCTCTGGCAGTTCAACCCACACTTCATCCTCTTATGAGTTATTAACTTAAGAGTTATTTAGGATGATGTGACTTACTTTCCTTCATCCATGAAGTGTCGGCATCTTTCACAGTGACAGCCGTAGTAGGTTTTTTTGACATAGTCTCTAAATTTTCTGTGCAAGTACTTAGTATTCAATGAGCCCTCTAGATTAAACGACTGTTAAATTATTACTGCGAACTTATATTTCACACTTTTTATCGATTATCAAAGTGGCAAGAGCACCACAAGAGAAGAGTTCACTTCAATCGTAGCATAACACTGATATAACCTCTCCTTGGTAGACAAGAGCTCAAAATTGAGTAGGAATGACTTCATTACTTAATATTGTCGAACCTCATAAGGAAAAAAAAGTCTCATCCTTAGGATCTGATATTGAAACAATAATGACTGTAGAGAGTAATACATATTAGAAAATAAAAATGTATTCATAGCCAATGAGATAACAAAAAGCCCCAAAAAAACAAACTTTTCAATACAGTTGTGATTTATAAATAAATTTGTTAGGGTGATTTCACCTCACCAGAGAGAATCGCTTATTTATTCTGGTTTTTAAATGAGTGAATTCTT